>Ga0126342_10000101_pt1 | contig 56808 bp, 53 predicted proteins | sample Cyp1metagenome_FD_92528 | JGI IMG/M metagenome (GOLD analysis project Ga0126342, IMG submission 92528) | Coral microbial communities from Lord Howe Island, Old Settlement Bay, Australia - Cyphastrea 1 metagenome | ecosystem: Host-associated > Invertebrates > Cnidaria > Coral ...
AGGGTGATCCCTGTCCCCATGCAAGGAGCGCTTCATTCGCAAGGACTCATCATAGTGCTGCTTCGCTTGCTTGAGATCTCCAGCCCGCCGAGTCACAGTGCCTAGCTCATGCAGTGTTGCAGCGATGTCAGGGCGATCCCTGTCCCCATGCAAGGAGCGCATCATTCGCAAGGACTCATCAAAGTTTTGCTTCGCTTGCCTGAGATCTCCAGCCTGCACACACACATTGCCTAGTGCATGCAGTGTCGCGGCAATGTCAGGGTGATCCCTGTCCCCATACAAGGAGCGCATCATTCGCAAGGACTCATCATAGTGCTGCTTCGCTTGCTTGAGATCTCCAGCCTGCCGACTCAGAGTGCCTAGCTCATGCAGTGTTGCAGCAATGTCAGGGTGATCCCTGTCCCCATGCAAGGAGCGCTTCATTCGCAAGGACTCATCATAGTGCTGCTTCGCTTGCTTGAGATCTCCAGCCTTCCGAGTCACAGTGCCTAGCTCATGCAGTGTTGCAGCAATGCCAGGGTGATCCCTGTCCCCATGCAAGGAGCGCTCCATTCGCAAGGACTCATGGAAGTTCTGCGTTGCTTGCTTGAGATCTCCAACCCTCAGACTCACATTGCCTAGCGCAAGCAGTGTCACAGCAATGTCAGGGTGATCCCTGTCCCCATGCAAGGAGCGATTCATTTGCAAGGACTGATCAAAGATTTGCTTGGCTTGCCTGAGATCTCCAGCCTGCACACACACATTGCCTAGTGCATGCAGTGTCGCGGCAATGTCAGGGTGATCCATGCCCCCATACAAGGAGCGCTTCATTCGCAAGGACTCATCAAAGTGTTGCTTCGCTTGCTCGAGATCTCCAACCCTAAGACTCACATTGCCTAGTGCGTGCAGTGTCAAGGCAATTTCGGGATCTTTTTGACTTTTGTATGTGTTCTGCAACTCCAGCAGTTGGTGCTCCAAGGATTGCAGTTTTGCTTCTGTTTCCCCGGCAGCAATGGCATCTGGAAAGTCTGGAAAGTGAAAAGCCTCTGCATCTTGTGTCCAGGTCTCGTCTGTCACACTCCATGTCAGCGCTGTGACTGTGACACCATCCTCAATTGGGGCCCTTGGATGAGATCTTGCCGTAAGATGTGTGAATACATCGGACTCCTCAGGGACCACTTCTACCAGCAGCCATGGCTGTAGCAGCTCCTCAGCCCTCCGAGCAGCCCAAACGATTGCTCCGCAAGCTGATCGCCAGTTCCGATGCGCATCCGGCGTCGCCATGGCCCGCGCACAGTCGAACACTGCTGCAAAAAGACTTAATAAAGTGCTAGGATCGTTGATCTGGAGCTCCTGGTCCTTGGAAGATTCTGGCTCAGCCACATGTCAAACTTTTCAAGGCAGTCATGCTGGGCAATGAGAATGCATGGACAAGAGATGACATGACAAAAGAATAAAGTACTACAGACTCGACTGCAACCATCTGCTGACAACAATCAAGCTGTGTCTGAAATTTTCCGTCTTTGATCCTCAGCTGCCACCCACCCACAAGTGTCACCTGTCCTGCACGTCTACCTCTTCTTCTGGGATAGTACTGAGCAGTGACAGGATTTCATTTGCCTTCTTCCGAATTGCAGCTGCATCAACCCACAAATCAGCTGCTTCTTCTTCTTGTGTCTGGGCGGCAAGAATCGAAATCATATTGAACTTGGTCACAATCCTGAGCTGATTTAGCACCAGATCAGATGTAAAGATAATCACTGTACGTGAGGAATTGCTTCTTCGCTCAAGGCAGGATTAATGAGGTGTGAATTGGGATCTGTAGACAGGATGTCTCTAGTTGCATTTTGAGCTTTTAAAGAACCGCAAGACTTCAGAATGATAGCACGACATGCAAACCTTTTTCACATTACTGGAAAAAGGACAGTTGCAGACTCAAAATTCAGCAGGCATCTGCTCTGGGATAGAAAGCTCAGGCTCCGCCATCTCAGTGGCACTCGCTGGTTCACCCGAGCACTGGGTGACTCCAACATGGCTGCCATGGCGCCTAGGTGAAACTTGTTTCTGTTGACTTCACTGATATGATATCTATGATCTGATCTTTCACCAAGTTGACAGGAATCTCGCAATTTTGGAACCAAAATGAATTGAAGCAGTATGTGGCCCAGTTCTTTCGTCTAGAGTTTCTTCAGGAGCACTCTGTTGACAAACCACAAGGACCCATGAATCCTGGAAAAATGCCTAGAATTAGAAAAGAACAATAATGGAACATGCAATTCAAGGTGCAACGTGACCTGAACACCTTCCAAAAGCTGCGCAAACAGGATTTGCTGCATCTGTACACCGTAAGGTAGTTTTACCGTAAGTGGCGACAACAGCACAAACTGCGGGGGTTGCTCAACTGCAACATCCACCAAACTGCACATCTGCATGTTGAATACTATACCTACTCAAGAGTGACACCAATGATGTTTCTGCAGGCAACACTCCGCTGCTGCCGTTTTGAACCGCTCATCCATGTTCTCGCTGCTCGACACCCCCACTCCCCCCGGAACTCCTCAAATTCCGTGGCTTTCGCAAACAATTCCCCAGCCTCGGTTCATCTCTGCACATATTCCCCCTATCATATTGATCATGAATAATATGATGGTCAAATCCCCATTTTGGCTGGTTCATATGCCCACAATGTCTGGTAACTGACATCAACCACGTCTCCACTTTGGATCATTCTTGTGGCTTCATCTCCCCAGTATTCTGATTGGAAAATCCATCTATAGATGCATACAACATCATATTTGGGATTCCAAACACTCAAGGGATGATATTTGGATGGATTTTGCCATATATGGATTTTCTCAAACATCCATAGATGGATTGATAACCTCAAGGGATTTTCTGTTGCCATGTTCGGTGGCTTCGCATCGCATTCCAGGCCCGAGGCCCATGTATTCGTCGCCCGCGGCGTCAGAGAGCTTCTCTCCTTTACGCCTCGAGGTCATGGTGCAGTGGTGGCTCATGTTGCATTACAGGGTGGATCTGAAAATGGGGGATCCGATGATAACTTGGCTACTAAACAGGAAAAATGGTGATAGTTTGACAAGGAAAATGCTGATGAATCTGATAAACATTGAGAAACTATCCATTTTGGGGGCAGCCTATTTTCGAAGAAACCCATGAAAACCACCATCTGGTCTGTCAACCCCAAGGGGATCAAATCACACAGGGGGGAGTCATTCGGACAGCGGTCATTCATGGAACCAACCACTTTATTTAATCCAAGGGGCAGAAATTTCCCAAACTCCTCCAGCGGCTGGTCATGAACAGAATGTTTTGGTCAAAGAAAACCTGGGGGCTGTTGCCCTTTTCTCGTACACCTTCCTTGCATCCTGTCCTGCTGAGGATTGAGAACACTACCGATGTTGCCTTCATCGGTTGCACCCAGGAGGGACTACTTGCAATCTCGCTAGTTTCGGCTTTATCATCTATCCCAGAAATATCAGGTTGGTGAAGGGTAATCCCAAATCTGGATAGATACTCAACACGTATGGAACCCCCCAAAAAACGACACATTTCCATTTGGAGAATTTGCAGTGTTCAACAAATGCCTTGCAGTGTCGATTCACGCATCAGCCAAACAATAGAAACAGGTACCATGTCGCTTCCCACAGTGCCTGCACTTCAACCCGGCAGGTCACAGGACCCCGAGGCCATGAAGCCGAATTCCGACTCTCAACGGGATACTGTTGAGTGGCTCCAGAAGTGAAGAACACGTGTTGGAAATTCTTTGAAGTTGAAATCTTCACACCATTTCACACCTAGAATTCATTTGATTTGCATAAAATGAAGCTTCATTTTGCTCTGTCCCATCTGGCGTTCCGACTTGGTGCTGTTCTTTGGCCAAAATGTTGTGGACTTTTTGGATCTAACATCTCACAGACATGATATCTTCCACCGCATGGCACCCAGTTTTGCAGCCCCCCATGATCCCTGGTGGCCAAGTGATAGCTGCAACGGAGACCAACGACAACTTTCACACACGGACCTTTTCAGCACTCCGATGAACTCAGAGCCTAGAGCAGATAGTCATAAGAAGTTCGAGCGACAGGCAACCTAGCTACTTGAAAGTGGGGTTATGACATGCCAATCATCAGTTATATTATTAACACTTACAACAAATCATATCATGTTCCAACATGTTGTGACCCTCGATAAGTAAGATGTAAACTGTAATCTGTCCCCCCACTTACAGGTAGAACCTGCCTGCGATAGAAAAAGGGTCTAGGGGCGACTCTGCATGTCTCAGTCTGCAGTTGGTCGCTTCTGAAAGGAATCAGTCAGGGTCGACGCAACTGTGCAACATACCAAGTGCTCAGTTTGTTCCAATCACTTTGCAGTCAAAATCGAACATGCCTCTTTCCTGAAATCTGAAAACCACTGGTTGGGAGCAGTTCGGCCAGCAATGTGTACAAGGCCTGCCCAACCATCAGAAACTGGTTGTTCTAGATATCCGGCAGAGTCCGAAAGAACTAATTGGATAGATCATGCTTTGGCTCCAGGGAGCAAGATCTTTAAATGCATGTCATTGCACTATACTGTCCTTAGTGCGGTAAAGCCTGGCAATAAATGTCTGTAACTGACGCAGAGGCGTCTGCACAGAACAAGAGTGGGTCACAAAATCTGGAGGCCAGGTCTCCTGGCAGCTGGGAAGCAACTCAGGCAGTGCGGATATCATCCCTGTGTCCTAAGTCATGGGGGTTACCCCATAATCATCCAAATTAGATCGTTTTGGTATTGAAACACCCATGGTGACTTGGGAATCCCCCAAGGACTAAGGAACCCTCTAATGAATTCATACAGCCCAGTTCGGAAGGGTTCGGAAAGATCCAAGCGCTGTGCCTCTTGAAAGTGGTGGCTGATCCACCAGCAAACGGACACACCTAGACGTCATAGATTGATATGCAAGTGCAAGCAGCAGGCCCTCGGGCTGACCGCTAAGCCGGTACGTTGCCAAGAAAACCCAATCAAAATGTTGGTCGCTCCAAGACACAGATGAATCAGATTACCAATTGTTTGAATTGCCTGGATCATTTTTCAAGGATAGTGAACCAGCCCTTTCTTGGTAGCTGGCCACCTAACAATGACCACCCCAACCCCTGGCTCCTCGTCGCAACACCCAAGTGGTGTTGTCGAGGACGTTACCTGGGACCAGATGCGTCGATCCCCAACTTTTCCGCGCGTGGCTCTGGATGCCAAAAAGTCCAAACAAGGACAGCAAAATAAGTTGGGGTCTGTCACGGTCTGTCTGAAAAAGGGTTCTACACCCAAGTAGTACACACCAAAACACGGCCGTGTGCAAGAATGGGTACAGTATCTAGATCTGGATGAAAATATTTGATATATATTTGATTTTCATTGATAAGTTCACTATGTTCACTAAAAATGAAACGGATCTGGAGACCACTGACAGCAGTGGAGTCGGAGACAAATTTCAGCAAATTCGGCAAGAATTTCTTGGCACATAGCCTTTTGGTTTCTCTATGTTTCTCTTATGTTTTGTTTGGCCCAACGTGTAGTTAGCATGCTGTCCTTGCTACTGGCTCCCGTCCCCAAGAATTTCTCAGGCCTCGTCATTTGGAGAGCTCACACTTTGCCCACCCATGGCAGCGGCAAAGGGGTCTTCCGTATCTTCACAACTTGCGGCCTGAAGCACCAGAACCACTTAGCAAAGAATTGCTGTTTTTTTGTCAGCCCAAGAGTAAGGTCACCAAGCCCAAAAACCAGCCTGAACGCGAAAGTTAAGATGATACACCCATAATCACCCATATATACACCCCAAGTACACCCCAAAACCAGGTAAACCGTGGTAAACCATGGTAAACCAGCCTGAAGAGGCACGTGGAAGTTGCGTTCCTCGCGCTTTACATCTTTCTCATCTGCTTCAAAAGGCCCAAGGTCACTGGAGTCGGAGTCATCGGCCTCCAGCGGAATCCCAGAGTGCGAATGGTTCATCAAGTGTTGGATTGGAAAGGAAAAAGGTGCTATCGGAATGACCTGGAATGCACTGGGACTTATAGATGGATTTAGATTCCCGATGATTGCAAATCAATGCAAATCATATTGCTAGTATGATCCCACTGCTGGCTTTATCCTGCCTGAACGATCTGAGTGATAAAAGTCGACTGCAATCATCTTTTACCAAGGTACAAAATCGGCTCCCTTCCACATTTGATTCTGCGACCAAGCCATGTCTGATCATGTCTGCATAGCTGCAGCATTACCTTTCCACAATCAGCTACTTGACAGGCTTCAAAGGCGTGTCCTAAAAATGGGAAAGGAAAGCCTGGATCGTTTCCCAGCAAAATTCAACAATGAAGTGTGAAGTGCATGAGACCGAGACCACTCCCCTTTGGCTGCCTTCAGCTGTGTGGTTTTCCCACTTTCTGCCGCGACCTGGTCAGTTCTTGTACTCGAGTGACTTGATTCAAAGCTTGGCAACCACAGTTCCTGTCTCTTTGGAGAGGCTCAGGTGGATCCAGCATAGAAATGAAAGGAAAGTAAGGATCAACATGATAAATCATAATATAATATGGAAACGCGCTTATTCCAGTACCTAGACCAACATCATAGGCATGGATCCACACAAAGTCGGAGGTCTCAGCATATCAAAAATCATAGCATTCTGCCCCACCTCCACACGTTCGAGGCACGTTGCCTTCTTCACATCCAGACTTGCTTCCAGCGAGTCATCGACCTTGCGCAAGCTGATGTGACAAGCCGTCAGAATGAGTCAGAATATGTCATAATCATCCCATATGATCGAATTAAACAGCATGAAACTATATAGGTAGTGGTATAACATGGTATAACTTGGTATAACCATGCAGTGAAAAGGTTTTGGTCACTGCCAACTTCTCAAACCTTCTGTGGTGGATGTGCTTCGGGGTTCGTGTCGGACATGTGTCGAACTAAAAATACTTCTGGGGGCTGACTACTTGCGAATGTGAGGAAGTAGGCTGGCATAGTTCCTGCACAAAATTCTGGGGCTTTTCAGCAAAACATAGATTCAATTCCAAGCTAAAATGCGCGACCTAGTTGACTTCTCCCTAAATCTAAGATCGATTGCCTCAGATTCCTAGCGTGCAGAAATACAAAACGAAAACAAACGAAACGTGCGGAGCTTTGGGCCCCCAATAAGTGTTGGTACTGAAACTGGTCATGGAAATATGCAGGCCGTTATTAGATGTTATATTATATAGTTTTCTGAATTTTCCGACACTGCAAAAGTGCAGGGTATTGGCTCCCTGAATTTTCGGATAGCCATTTCGTCTCAGGCACCTTGATCCCGATGGACATCTTGGGATCGATGTTCTCAAAGATTTCCTTCACAGTGTCGTTGAAGCCTTTCCTTGGTGCAAATCCACAGCTAATCGAGGCCAGGTTTAGAAAGGTTATGAAAGGTTCATCAACGTACAGATCGTGCCACCAATTTGTCCTGAAATTACGTGGTGATGTTTCGGCAAACTGTGTTTCGAGGCCGCTCCGGACCCATTATGCCCAAGGCTCTGAAAGGTGGTGAAGAGTGGCATGGCCCTGTTCACATCTTGTGGATTCCCATCAGCTTGCGCATCCAGCAACTGTCTGAACACGTCAGTGTGCTGCTCGTGCTGTTCCTGGACAGCTCGGTCCCAAGGGGTCGTATCTTTATCGCCTTGGTTGACATCTCCATCTGCTTGAAGATGCTGCACCGCTGTATGACCACCTTGCACCGGGCAGATCCAGGGGACACACGCTTCAAGTGAACTTCCGTTGCGCAGTTGATGAGAAGTGCCCCAATTTGTGCATGTAGCCTCCAGCAACTTTGCTTTCTCGATGAAAGCCATTTGAAAAAGATACTGAGTTATCGCCAAATTTTGGATCAATGCTATTCAAAAACGATAGCGATAGGTTCAAACAAGTCTTCAAAAAGTAAAGTTTGTTGGTTGAATCACCAATTTTTTGTGGCCAAATCACAATTGCATACAATTGTTGTATAGTTAAACCCACTATATATACTGTCAATCATCATGCTCGTATTATCTCACCACCCGAAAGGTTCTCCTTTAGCTGCCTGGGACACATCAAACACCCCTCACCTTGGCTGGTGAACATGGGGGTCTCCTTCGTGTCCACGGCTCCGTTCGCACCTCAGCACGCTGCCAGGTGCGGCTGAAGAATGCACCAGTTGAAAGGTTAGGCTTAGGTGTAATACATCATTTTGAGGAATTGTTCACATCCCAATTGTTCAAGCAAAGTGAAACAAACCTGTTGTGGGCCAAGTTGGTCTCCAAGAAATCGCATCAGAGAATTTGTGCTGCATTGTATGGGAATGGCAAACGGCAAACAACGAGGTCGAAGGTCTGTATTGGTATCGAAAGCCATGGGTTTGAAGGTCATAAAGTATCCGCAACATTCCTCAACAAGCACAGGTCGAAGGGTTTTCCCTGGCCCCTGGCCACTACTCAACTCTCAACTATCATCGATCCTTATCATCCACCTGGACCATCAGCAATCGAGTGTCTTTGGGCGCCGAAGGGGGACGCCGCTTTGTCGATTCCATTCTTCGATGCCAGGAACAGCGCGGATGCACCGCCCGTCTTGTCGATCGACTGCAAGGAGCGCAAACGCAGCAAATATCATCAAATATCTAAAGCTACTATGAGCTACTGGTGCCTGCGATGGACTCCGAATTTCAGAATACATGAAAATCATGGCACATCATGGCACTGTCGAGTGAGATGTAAAAAGGTGGTTCGGTGGTTCACATCTGTGACCCGGTCCTGTAAAGCGATGTACACTGCAGTCGTCTCACTGTGCTTGCTGTCGACATCGGCATCTACGTGGAGAAGAAATTGCACAGCTCCAGGACCTGCCATGGATGTGGCATAGGTTCCATGAGAAATTTCAGCCTCTTTTAGGGGTTCTTGAAATGGGTGGCCCCAAAATCAACCAAGTCACTGATCATTTTGGGAAAACATCAATGGTTTTGGATGGTTTTGGGATGGTTTTGGGGTTGTGTTTATTTCGCGCAACGATCGTATTGATGAGATCAGCCTCACAGTTTGCTGGCACAATCGTACTGAAGACTACTGTAGTATGTAGTCTGTGGAGATGAGGGTCTAGGCCGCAAAACAAATCTGAAGAACATGCTGAGCTATGCTGAGCTACCAAATCCTGGCTCAACAAAAGACATCCTTTGCAAAATAGCATTGACACATATCGAAACTCTTGAGACACTTCTAAATCAATGTACCTTTATGTATCTTTCCTCAGCCACAACCTCACCTTGTTTTTGAAGCAGAGTCTCCTCTGGCTGTTGACCATCGATCTTACTTTGTACATCGCCCTCCAACGGTGTCCCAGCACCATGGTGCTGGTCGTCCACCGCTCCACGGCAATGCAACGCGGGTGGTAATCCACCACCCGCCGTCACTTCGCATAGGAGCTCCGTGGGCTTGGTGCCGTTAGCGGCATGAGGCAGGAACCTGGGAGTAGATGTCACTGGTCATAGGAAAAAAAATATACAAAAAAACATCAAAAGAACATCAGAAACCAGTGGCTTTGGTAACCTTAGGGCTGTGGGTCATGATCCTTTCCTATGAGTACTATATCGGAAGAGATCTTAGCAGCTACCAATAGCTCTTTTTTCCGTGGGATGTTTGGCTCAGGGACCCCATCTGGGATACGTATTTGTCCCCGAAGATGTTCATTCATGTTCATCCCTCCAAATATGGCAGCATGGGTTGGTATCATCGACACAAATCTGGTAGATCTGGTAGTATGTGTATTGACACATCTCCATCTGGGAAAACTGAGCAGCTCTTGGTATGTAGCTGTGCTCGCCATGGCAAGAGGAGCTGCCGAGCGCAGGGGCCTGAAGAAAAGGCACCGCGAAACAGCAGCCCAACGAACGCCAACGAAACTCCCTTCAACTTGGGATGTTTGCAGATCTTGAACATGAAGCCAGTCTGAAGGCATGTTGAAACAATATGAGACCATGATAAACCAGGCATCATTCAAGTCAAGCTAAGCACCTACTGACCTACTCATGTCGTCATATCTCAAGAGTCTCCCGAAAAAGCTCAAGCTGGACTGAGCCAAGTGTTGCAGTGCATCTTCTAGCTCCACAAGGCGGAAGGCGGAAGGAAGCGAGGAAAGCAGGAAAAATGAATGATATGAATGGACATCTTGAATATCAAACTTGACGTCACAGATGATGGCTTAGTAGTTTTTGTTTTCCAGTCACGGAAAACGCTAAACCGAAGGCTCATTCTCAAGTTTGTGGTTCATGAGCAGCAAGTTTGTCATGTCGTGTGATTTGACATCGCCCTCGAAGCAAAAAAGAAAAGTCTATAACCGCATTTTGGAGAATCATTACCTTTGTCAACACACCTACATTTGAACTACCACAGCTCAACAAACCTTTCTTCCGGCGAAGAATCCGCGTGATGATTTTGACCTCTCGCACTGCGATCGCTCATCTGGACCATGTGTAAAACAGCCAGGTGAAACTTGGCAGTTCGGTGACCTGTCCGACCTGTCCGACCTGTCCCAATCAGACCATTGTGGGTTGAAAGTTGAAAGCCTATACCCTCTGGTAATTTAACGTAGCTATTGAAAATGGCCATCTATAGTGGATTTTCCCATTAAAAATGGTGATTTTCAATAGCTATGTTAAATTACCAGAGGGTAATAATTTGGTTTCAGCCAAGCAATGATTTTGGGAGAATGGGATCCAGGAACTGGTCGACGACCTGCAAATATTCTGATTAAAGTCATCCTGGCGACAGAACTTCCCAACAGCATCAGCACAAGCGAACCCTCGGCTGGAGGGATGATCCGTGAACCCGCCACGAAGTATGAGGAAATTCCAAATGTTCAGATCTTTGGTCAACTCCTGTTCTTTCAATGGCGGATGTCATGGCAAAGTTGTTTCACACTCAAATCCTATGAGTCAAAACTCTGGTACCCTGGTGAAAACCAAACAAGCTGATAAATGGATGGTTATCCGAATCCCCCCAAATATATCCAAATATGGTATAGGGAATAGTAGGTTTTGATCCATCCCCACTTCCAACATATCGCTTGGAACCTGCTGGGAAACAGCAAGCGAGAAGCTGCTGCAGCGTGATCGCCGCTCTTCAGGTGGCTGGCCCTCTATGGACTCCTGTCGAGCAGTTGGAGTTCAGCTCGTCCACTCCCAAGTCATATGATTCAAAGATATTCAAAACGCAGGAAGACCACACTTTCCTCACCCTTCCTTACCTATGTAACATGTATTGTAACTATGTACCTGTCTCATCTTGCTATATCTGGCTTCCATTCTTTACCAAAGAGTTCTGCTGCTGGGCTCATGGCCTTTTGCTTCGGCGCGGCACATCTCTACTGGCGGAGTGTTCCCGGCTTATCCGTCGCAAGATTAAAATGAGCTAAATATGGTGAAACTGTAAGACACCCCTAAACACTTCACAAGAAGTGGATCCGACCTTGCGCCTTGCGGGCATTGGCACTGCGCAAATTCGGTATAAAGCAGACCGAGCTACACATGTTGCAGGGTAAGTGTCCTGCAACCTGAACTCCCACCCCTCCAACTTCTCAGTAGAAGTCAAATATAGTCAACATGTGTAAGTAAACATCATGCAGCAGCTTCGGTAGCTGTTTTCTGTTTCTTCATCTTATTCTGTACAACTCTCGCCGCTTTCGCCAGGCGTTTCCGTCGATCCTTGCCGCTTCGTGGCCTGAAGGTATTGGGCCACTTGGCCCACTCTACTGGGCCCAGCTGCATCTCCTCCTCTGTCAGCAAGGCCTTTTCCAGGCGTTGCTTCAAACCTGGTCTCAACTTGGGTCAACTGGGATCCCAGGGATTCAAAACTGGCCAAGATGCAGCTCAATTGTCATCCCATGATTTCAGGGCTGAAATTGGATGGAAAGTACAAAAAATGTCATTTCCACACACAAAAAAAAGAAACATAACTACATAACATTACATAACTATAACATAATAAAACATAGCAAAACCATCACCCAGCAGCTGTTCTTCTCTAGGTCCTGGCCAATGAAAACCACCTCCTGCCTCGGCTCCAGTTCCTCTACGTCATGCTGCCAGGGTGCGCCCTGATCGATGCTGAGCACAGCACCTGCCTGGTGCCACACCAGGGCCCGGTCCACCCCGGCCACGTAGAGGATGCCCTTGGAGCGCAGGATGCCGTCCAGGCCGTTGTTCAGCAACTTGTCCAACCTGGTAGGGTGGAAGGGCCTCTTCTCCCGATAAACCAGGCTGCTGATGCCATACTCCTCAGTTTCCGGCACGTGGTTCCCCTGCAACTCCTGGTACCAGCCAGGCATTTGCTCCGCCTCCTCGATGTCGAAGCTCTTGGTGTTCAGCAGCTGTTTCAGGTCGACCTTGCTGTAGGTGGATCGGATGACCTTGGCCTTGGGGTTCAACTTCTTCAGAACACCCTCCAGGTGCTTGGCATCAGACTCGGACACCAAATCCACCTGGGTATGGGTCAAGTTTAAGACACGGGAAACTGGGAAACGCAAAATGTTGTTTTCTTGCAGCAAACAGTGTTACAGTGTTGGTGGCACCTTTAAGTGTTAAGTCTGCAATCTTTCGCAGCAATTTCACCATATTTCACCCAGCACCTTGTTCAACAGGATGAGGTTGGCGCATTCCACCTGATCCGCCAGGAGTTGGGCAATGGTTCTCCGGTCCGTCTTCTCAGCTCCCAGCTGTCGATCCTGGAGGGTATCGGTTTTCTGGTAATCTTTCAGAAAGTTCACCGCATCCACCACCGTCACTAAGGTATCCAACCTGGCCACGCTGCCCAACAGCTTTCTGCCATCATGTTCGTGCACAAAGGTGGTGGCCACCGGCATAGGCTCTGAGATGCCCGTGCTTTCGATCAGCAAATAGTCGAAACGCTTCTCCTCGGCCAACTTGGTGACGTTTTCAATGAGGTCTTCCCGCAAGGTGCAGCAAATGCATCCGTTTTGCATCTCCACCATCTTATCCTGGCCCTGCAGAATCTTGGTGCCCTTCACCAGCATCCCATCGATGTTCACCTCCGCCATGTCGTTCACCACCACTGCTACCCGCAGACCCTCCTGGTTCTGCAACACGTGCGTCAGCAGCGTGGTCTTCCCTGCGCCCAAAAAACCACTCAGCACCGTGACTGGCAGCAGCGATGAGTCCGGAGTCTCCTTCTCTGCAGGAGCCTCAGAGGCCTCCTGAACCTCCTCCTCTTCCTCACCTGAACAAAATCCAAGACACACTCTGACAGGATTTTATTTAAAAAAGTAAACGTACCAAATCTATCCAAATCTATCTACCGAGGCTATGGATTATTTTACAATAATCAAATGAATTGCCAGTTCATGCTCCTGAGGCTCCTAGTTCATAAAAATATCATCCTGCATGAAGCCTGGCAGTAACAACTCCCCATGAACTGACAGTTGGCCTTCTCCAAAGTCCATATCAATGAACTGCTGCAGCTCGTCCTGGGGGATACGATCCACATTGATCAGCAGCCGCACGGGCTCCGTATCTTCGCCCGCGGAGTAGGGGGCGCGATGTAAGCCTTGGAAAATTGTCACAAAAAAACAAAAGATATTCACATGTCCCAAAATATGGTGGAAAGCATCTCACCTCTACACATCCCCTCCATAAACTCCAGGCAGCAGGGATGATCCGTGAGCTTTCCGCCCTTCATTACAGCCACATCACCCGCATTCAGCACGAACTCCTCCTTACAAAGGCGCTGATTCCATTCCTCGACCATGACAGATGCCTCCTGGGCGCTGGCATCTGGCTTCTGTTGCAGCGCAGGGATCACTCCCTCGCAACTCTTGTAGAAGTCCCAATCCACCTGGAGTGAGGGAACATTCACCCAACATCATCCCAAAGATTACTGATTCATAGGGTACCGGGTACAGTATCAGATTGGATTCATTGGACCAGTTGAAATCGGTTGGATGAACGGGAAAACCATAAGTAGATTACATATCAAGATTTACATAGATGACTTCATATAATCCCTTTAACAAACCATCACCCCCCAGAAATCTTTGGCCTGACGATTGTCCGCCAGCACCGTGCCATCACCAGTCAGTGCCATGGCCAAACGAACCTCCACCAAGTCATCATGGAACTTGGTGCAGGCCCCGTTCTGGTTGATCTGGATCTTCACCTGAGCAGTGTTCATTCCATTATACTGGTTGGTTAATAGGGATTCCCCTATTGGACTATTATAATCTCCAATATCTTGGGAGTATAATCCCCGAACTAATCATCACCCAACAGGGGTTTTGAACACTGCTCACCTGTCAGAAATAACTGGCCATGCCCTGGATGCCAAACTCCACAGACCGGTGGACCAAAAAAAAATCGGAGGTTGGTTGAAAAGAAAATGGAGCAAAATAATGCAAAATATATGCCTGAATGAGTTGAAATTTCTATGGCATCTATGGTTCTTGGATGCTTCTTGGTCAAAAGATCAGGTGGTGCAATGACTGAAACATTGCACATTTTGTGAGTCCATTGTTACCTGAATTTCAAGTCATGACCAATCTTGTATAGTATCTACCTAGACGTACCACTACGAGTATCTATGATATTACGAGATATGTGCGTTCCAGCTGTACTTAACCACTTTGAACCTCATTTTGTTTAGTGAGGATCATCACCCCCAAAATATGGATGAAACATGATGAAACTACAAAATAGGAAGAACCTCCACCCAAACAAAATACTCTGTTGGTTGCTATATATCCCCATAACAAATCCTCATTCTATCCCATCTTGGACGATTTAAATCCGAATTCATATCCCAGTCATCATAGGTTTGTCTTACCCTCTGGTAAACTAAGATAACTGTGGAAAATCCACCATTTTGACTAGGTAAATCAACCATTAATGGCCATGTTCAATAGTTCTTTGATGTTTTTTGTATGTTTACACCGATTTCCAGCTGCATCTGTGTCCCTCCCCCGACCTTCCATCGCAAGTCCTCCTCCCCGCAGCACTGCTGGTGCAGCCGCATCAAACGCGTCAGCAGCTCCAGCAGCTGCTCGACGGCCGCAGGGCTTCCGCGCGCCATCTCGGTGCCTTGCTTCACGACCTTGTCATCCGCCAATGCCTGGCCGCACTCCTGGAGTGGTTGGAAAATTCCTGGGAAAACCATGGGGAAAACCATGGGGAAAAGCCATGGAAAAATCACATGGAAAAATCCCATGGGAAACACCAGGGGTCATTAGTACATTAGATCCAAACATCAACCACATTATCCATCTTATTCCACCTTTCATGTTTCTAAGAATGGCTTTTGGAGAAGTTGAACCACCCTTCAACCGCAGCAACCTGCGGCCCCGGTCCTTCATGTCCTCCACCAGCTGCCGCTTGAGCTGCTGCTCAAAGGTCTCACCAGCCTGGGCTTTGTAGCCCTCGTAGTAGCAGAGCTGATCTGCCACGGGTTCACCTGGAAATTGTCAGAGATGTTCATGTTGAATCATGTTTCCCCATGAAACGTGTGTATATATATATACACACCGTATTACCCTATATCATATATAGACTATATAGATCATGTTATATTAATACATTTGTACCACAAATGCATGCTTTGCACATGCCTTTATTCTAGTGGGGGTAACACTATGTTAAAATAACGCCATATAATCCATGCTAACCCCACATCTTTAGCAAACCCCACCTAGGGCACAGAACTCTTTGGCCCAGGCCATAACTGCCTCGCTGGCAAAATTCCTCAGCACCAGGCCATTTCGATCCTCTTCCTGCATCACCTTCATTGGAAGGTCCGCATCACCGGAAAGAATCTCTGCCGGCTGCATCTGTACAAATCGGAAAATTTCTTTGGACCATAAAAAACTTCCGGCAACGGATGGTAAGGATGGTAATGGCCATGAAGTTCAATGGTCAGGAAACTGCAAGGTAGTCAATAAATACAATTCCTGCGAGATCAAATTCTGCAACTGCAAGATGATCCAACACAAACCAAGGCAAGTAGGTTTGTCTGAAATTTTAGGAAACCCCCAAAATCCGCTTATCATCATATATCATCATGTTCCCTACGAAATGGCAAAAAATGATATAAAATGACCATAAGTCACTTTAAGTTGTAGGTTCATTTCCCCATTTTTGTTGACTGGCTCCAAGCGATCGGACTGTCAATCTGTCCTGAAAAAGATCTGGCAGCTGTGTCAGGGTTGTACGATGACGATTCAAGTCTGTTCGGGAATTATCTTGCTGTGCACCTAAAATCAAGAAAACCGCCTTGACTTCATCCTCCTCTTCTGTCTTGTGTTCAAACATGTTCAAAAACTTTAAGAGAGATTGGCCTCTGTCACTTCAAGAGCACCACTCTTCGAGACTACTTGAGGCTTCATGGCTTCATGCATATAATTCCATCATGCCAAGGTGTGAGAGACTTTATCGGACACAAGTTGACACAAGCTTCTAAGACTTGCCCATTTCTGTGCCATCAGGAGCTTCCGCTATGAGCACCCATCTTGCCCGATTATGCATAAGACATAAGAGCTAAGACAGCTAAGTCAAAACTCTAGCGTTTGTAAATGTGTGTAAGATGTTTTCTTTGGACACTTAAATTTTGCAGTTTGTTAAGTTTGTTTTGGTTACCATTTCCTTGTGCAGTTTGTTAAGTCGGTGCATTCAGAAACAGCCTTTGCAGTGCTCTGTTTTCTCGCACCTCTCGCACGGTGGTCACCGTGGCCGAATACCTTCCTACTTGGCCTTTGTTGGACGAACGAAACCAGGTGAAACGTCGAAATTCTCTGCGCTGTGGGGCAAACATAGCAGGGGGAAAATATGGCGGGAATATATCCTGCCAACAGTGCTATCATAACCTACCATCACTTGGCTGGCACATGGAAGGAAAACCTGCTTCTTGTTTTTCTGGTCTGCAGCTACAACACCACGAAACGAACAGTGAGAGAAGCACCGAAGGTTTGTTGTAATCTGGGTTGTAATGGGCTCAGGAAGAGCTGGTACTCAAAGAGCCCAATCAGTGGACGGCCATGTTAAAAAAATCTATCCTGCCACAGCACAATCAAATGAAACTCATCAAGCACAAATTCAATGCCCAATAGGACTGACATATATCGGCTTTGCCGATTCTGTCATTGTGTAATTGTCTCTATGTGCACGGCCTGTCTATGGGTCATTCGCAAAACATAGCGATCCCGAGAGTTGCGGAAACTTGTTCAGTTTTCTGGCAAGCTTGGGGAGCAATAACTTTCAAAGAACCGTGAGACTAGGAACCCCTTGCAGGCTTTCTCTGCCAATGGATATCGCAACAGGAATGACGGAATGACATAGACAGAACCAAGGATTCTCTCATCTATCTGGGAGGCGGTGCCTGAAGTCAAGCTGTTGGAAGAATTTCAGTAAGGACTCATCCGAAGGACATCTGACCATTTCCATCCAGCTTCCTGCAGTTCCTCCAATGGCAGCCTCCAAAGACTTAAATTTACCATTTAATTTACACCTTTCCATTCAGCATGTTATATATATATATTTCATTATTATTACTATTATTATTATCATTATTATTGTTGTTATTGTTATTATTGTTATTACTATCATTATTATTATCATAACTTTTATTATTACTATTTGTATTATGATCATTATTATTGTTAAGATTATGATTATCATTATTCTCATAATGTATATATATATAATATAATATATATATATATATATTGAATTGATATTTGTATGTGTGTATAGATATATAGTTATATATATATATACATGTTATATTGAGAGGCCAAGGCTAACGTGGTACAACATGAAGAAATCGGTGTCCACTGAAGCTTCAGGTGCGGGCCATTCCAGACTTCACGAATCGTGGCCGGCCAGAGTTCGCATACGACCTCAGGTTTTTTTTGGCGAGCCGTGGCAACAAAATGTCTCACGCAAATGAATTTGACCAGAAATGGAACAAGGATGATATGCAGTTAGATTTATTGGTAATCCATTTTGAACACCCCAGATCTTCAAAAAAGGCCTCCAGTCAAGGTAAACAATTTGGATACGGGAAGTGTTGGAAGTACCCTCTATACCTAGCAGATATTGACCTGGTCGCCAAGCTACTGAATGGCCCGGTCAACGCTCTGACCAAAGTTGGGCACACCGTGTTTGGCGCCAATTTCCTGCAAACGGACAATGCTCGACAACCCTCTCTGTCGCGCCACGCAAAAGTCACATGGGTAAGAAACCTATTGAAATTTGAGATGTATGTGAAATGCCTGTGTTTGCGCGTGTTTGCACATGTCAGTGCAAACAACTTTGTGCATAGATTCGCCAACTGGCTCCCTGACAGCAAGTGGAATGCAACAACCAGGATCATATCGCTGACCCGACAGTCCCGCGCATTGATGTCCGGCAGCAGTCTGAAGGGCCCCTTGCCGTGGCAACTGTCACCCAGCACCCAGGACACATATTCCGCAGTGGAGAATCTGATGGATTTGGGGCCTCCATTTTTGGGACGGATCGAAATTGACATGAAATGTGAGGCTTCAGATGGATACGAAGTCTGTCCAAGGTACAGATCCATAATACAGCAGTAGCCCAAGACTAGATGGACCCCTTGCCACACCACCAAGGCCAGCAGTGCCTCCTGGGTCCTTTGAACAGATCTCGAGTGGAGGGCCGGCAGGGAGCGCGATTGCCTCAGTGTTGGTCTTGGAATGCCATCTGTTCGCACTCAGTAGTTTGTGTTCTGTTTGGAGGATGGTGTTTTAGGTGCACCCCCACTCTGCCTTTTCAATGATAGGGTTCTGGGCACTGTATTTGTGAATTTTGAGCCTGTTCTGAGTACCAATGTAAAACGCACAAAATCATGTGTGTGTGTGTTTTTTCTAACATGATTTCCCATGGCCAAGTTTAGTTCGGTTCCATCCGTTTAAAGAACAATGGTATTGCGTATATCCATCTCAGGGAGCAGGCTGCATCGTCGGCGTCTCAGCAATGGGATCCACTCCATGGGGCCTCGCAGAATGGCAGAATCCTCCCAACATGGCCAGTTTTTTTGGGGGTACATCCCAAAATGGCCAATTCTGACGGGGAACATGATGATCAACCGATCAACCGATACTTTGGATAGTTTGGGAGGACCCGATTTTCCAACCAAGCTGTGCCACACTTTGGCGCCGGGCCCGCCGGGCCCGAAGCCCTGGTCCATTTCGCCCATGCCCTGGCAGCAATGGATCAACAGTTCTGTCTTTTTTTGGGCCTGGGAAGGTGAGAGTTACACCCCAAAATGTGGCCATTTTGGTAGCAAAAAATGATGATTAACCATGATGAATTAATCAATTTTGGGCATATTGAACCATCAATTTGGGTGGATAATGTACTATAGTTTCAGACAGACCTTATACATCTTATATGGTACAATGTACAACTACTCATGATCATCCGGCACATGAATAAAGACACAGGGCTGGGCCTTTTCTTCCTGCTGGAGTTCTCCCAGGTATGGGTGAATTTTGGCTTCGTGATGTGGTTTAGGTTCCCATGTGAGTGTGGGTCAAACTCCAAAACTTTGAGGCCCAGGATAATTATATACAAAAGTTCACAATCAAGAAAATGTCTGAGAACCTCAAATAGTGAGTAAAATTCAAAAACAACAGATTCTTGCTTCTAATTTCTTCTAATAAAGCTTGCTATCAGTGGTTGATCGACTGTAGAGAACAAGTAAAGAAACCACCAGGTGCCTGCTCCGCCAGTTTTTGTTTCACTCGATCCTCTGAGGCTTGCTCAATGCGCCTCGTTCCGTGCTTTGCAATGGGATCTTTAAGGATATGTCCAAGAGGATCTGTGCATCATCTCTCAATGATTTTAGACCCATACCAACTACAGTTGTAGATCATAGCCTTGGAAAGCAAACCTGCTGACTAAACAAACGCCCGGCTGCATTTGCGCGATGTCCTAGATCTAACATAACATGATACAACCCTCCTTGGCTTCATTAGTCCCAGTCCCAAGTTTGTCTGAAAAAAATTACATATTTCATGTTTGTTGCAAACATATTCCAAATGATCCCTACACATCCCTAAACATGATATAAATGTATATATATTATATATTATATATTATATATATATATTATATATTATATATATTATATATATAAATGTCATCTCAAGCACATTGCTTTCATTTTTGAGTGGTTTCTCTTCAAAAAGTGGCGTTTCTGGATCGGAAAATGCCAAGGAACCGTCGCTCCTCCATGGACGGCAGTGCCGGCTCCTCTCCATCACCCTGATAAAAAAGCCGATGCTGAGCTGAGCAATGTGGGGATGGGTGAAATACCAACCACTTGTGGTAAGTCATTGGGGCTGATTCAAATAATTTGGTACATAATTGATATAAATTGGCTATATAAACTCCACATTACTTCAGGATCTTCATGGATCTTCAGGGTCTACATATATGTTGAATAAGCATTGCTACGGAGGAATCATGCCACAGAAATAATACGAGAACGGTTCAGCTTGAGGCGACCTGAGCCTTAACTTTAGATCCCGGTTCTGGACTGGAATGGTAGAGTCTCGATCCTACTGCCTCAAATACAACATGGACACATTAACAAATCGATTGCTGACCCCCAACGGCAATCCGAACAGCACACCTCGTGGTAGTGCACGTGGTGGTGGATGTGCCGGTGCACGACGCGCTGAGCAGCGGAGCAAATTTAGACTTGCGAGAGTGTCACAAATTCAATTCACAAGATGCGATAAAATCCATGAATTGTATGAGTTGTAGTATATACATGAATTTGGATGATAGTTTGAAGTCCAAGTGTGCCCTGGCACAGTCTTCGAAAGGTTTCAATTGTGTTAGTGAGAAGACTTTACAGATCTTGCTGCTTTGGGTTAGAGAAGGGGCGCGGCTTCACAAGACTCTCGTCTGTGAAATCCATGTTTTGTTTGCAAGGAATAGAAATAATATGAAATAATCATCTGCTCAAACAACCTGAAGCTATGGGGTCTACAAAAACTGAGTCACCTGCGTATCCAATTCTCAAAGTTGCTTAGTTACATCCCACAGGCCTGTGGCATTCCAGGCATTCCAGGCATTCCAGGCATTCCAGGCATTCCAGGCATCCCAGGACCATAGCCCATGCGCTCGTTCCCCAGCTGCTGCTGGATCAGCAACCTGGGTGCTGCAGCTTCTCCAATCTGGCGTCCCAAATCAAACTGTGGAACCACCACTGGACCCTGGACCCACCACAAGGGCCATATCCAATGATAAACTCACCTTTCAAACCCAAGTGTTCAGATTTAAATTCTTCGCAGTGCGACTCGACATCAACCAACCTTTTGTGCCAATGTTGTGATGATGTGCAAATCCTACTGACCACGAACCATCCAAGAAGCTGCTGCTTTCGCATCCTCGGATCCGTTTCTTCAGGCTGGCCCTCCATGGATTCCTGTCATTGGGTGAAGTCTACACTGCATGTCATGACCATGTCATGACTGCCCCCCAAACATGGAAACATCAATGAAGAATGTCGTGAAAGAATACTGTATGGTGAAGTATCTTCTGCGCTTGAAGAATGTTTGTTCCTTCATACAGGCGCAGAATCTTCTGACAAATATTGATATATACATCAACCTTTTGAACCAGCCCCAGACCGCTCAACGTCAACGTCAGCTCAATCAGCCCAGCAGTCCCACAAAAAATCAACATCTCCGCGCCTGTGACACTTCGGCATCGCCTGAAGGCTTAGTCTCACTCCTTTGGGAAGCATTGATTTTCTCCTGAATGGCCGCCTGCGGAGCCAGTATAACCGCCATAATATGGTCATATAATGCATAAGTCATGCATATATCATGCATATATCATTATATATTACATTATATTACATCTGGAATTGTATATGATAGATAGATAGATATAGATATGACACCATGTGTATATACATTTATAATCATTTATACATATATATATATATATATATGTATATATACAGAAGCTTTACTTTACTTGGGAAGTCTGACTGGATCCCCAGCCTCTCGGGAGGCCAACAACTGCGCTTCCAACTTCGCCTGGGAAACGCCACGCGGCGCCGATAAAATCGAAGCCAGGGTATGCTCGGTAGGGTCATCCCACCCTCCGTAGCTATTCCTTTTCACATCGACATCTTATCACTTGTAGTGACATTGTAGTCGGTATATTAAACTATATTATATATATATTAAACATTATTAAACTTATGATTCATGATGATACAATATGATACAATATGATACAATGGGTATATAGATCATTATAGATCCCTATGTTCAAATGGATTGACCATGCCATACCCCCAACTAAAGGGCCATTGCAGACATGCCGATGTGGACCAACAAAAAGCGGCTGGACATGCCGAGTGGGACCCGCAAACTTGATATGATGTTGACGGCTACAAAGTGTGGAAAGCACACATGAACGGCCCATTATAGCTGTTCCGACCTCCATGACATGTGCATCTCTAGTAAATATCTGATAGGTTTGGACGGATTTGGCAACATCAGCACACCCACCTCACATTGAGATTGACAAAACTCCTTCCAGTGATCAACGGCTGGCCTTCTGCTTTGCCACGGCTTGCAGGCGCTTGTCTCGCTGCTCCTGCCTGAGCAAGGGATGTCTGAGGAATGACATGCAGCAGAAGATCTTCCGAGATCATCATTTCATCCCGAGATAATAACTATTGTCATCTATTGAATATCTATTGTCCTGCTTGAAACCCTTCAAACCCAGGTTTTTGGGGAAGCCCACGGCACTTATGTTGGCCCTGGTGAATCGGAAGTGGCTTTGGGCCTCGCTTGTTCCAGCACCTTCTGCTGTTCCTGCTTTAGAACCTCCTGCGGCCGCGTGCACCATGGCAGCTGCTGGGGATTCCACCAACTGCCTAGTGGCCTAGTCACCGAACTGTCCCCCTTGATCGGAATGATCGCTTCGTATAGAAAGGTTGCTCCTTCTCTTGCAACTCCTGCAAGAGCACGGCATCCCTTTCCTGTCGTGGCGCTCAGGCTGAACTTGATGGTAGCAGAATCCAACATCTGACACTCGAACTTGCCTTCTTGGCGCGGTCCTGGTCTTCCTTCCTTGCAGTGATGCAGATTTGGGGAGCATCTCCACAGAGTCTCCACAGAGTCTCCACAACCCAATAAAATGGTTATGGTTTTGAAATGACTGCAGGTTATGCTATCAAGGCTGCTCTCAAATCTGCAAGATCTCGGAACATGTTGGTTTTTGCTGGTTTTTACCATGGCATTTTGGATCCTCTCCACACAACAGCCGTACATGTCGACTGAGAGTCAAGGCCACTGGCTCACAACTCCAAACGGCTCGCCAACTAGCAGCTGGGGGACCAACTGTTTCAGCCACTTCTTGAGTTCTTGCACCTGCTACAGTCAAAGTGACTTCACCGTTCATGCAACGTCCACCCACTACAGGATACTTGCCAGTGCTACTCAAGACATCAACAAAGAAAACTCAGACTTCGTCTGCAAAGTTGTATTTTGGTGTGCTTCTTTCCGTACTAAATCACATCTATCCAAGAGTCCACAACTTCAAGCGATGGATTAAGCATGAAAACAGTGGCCTAGAGTCTACACCCCGTTTCTCCACACGTCGAGATTGTTGAGCATTTCATGCGGCCTTCTGCTTTCGTCTCTCCTCCTCTTGGGCTTCGGCTTGCTCCATTTGGGACCTGACAGCATTCCGAAGATGCATCGTTCACCCGTCATGAGATTTCGCTTATCTGACCATGGTTGTAGACTCATGAATTCCATCCCCCATTTGGCCGCCTAAAACTGTTGATTCACCCCCCAAATCATGGACCATCCAGCCATCCAGCCATTCATCCATTCATCCAAGCTGCCTTTGTGCTTCGTGCACCTTAGCCTCTTGCTGCTTCTTCCTGGGCAAGCACAAGTAAGACAAGTACATCTATAGCTTTCTCCAAAATCGGGGATAGCCCATCAAAATATGATTGTCTTCATGGGGAAGATGATGTCACACCACGACATCTGAAATCTGGCTGCGGCCATCAAGACCCCCTGGGATTCGAGCTTTTTCTGCTGCTGCTTCTGTTTTTCCTGCAAGGCCTCGCAGGATTTTTGAAGGAATGGGTGCCAATTTCTAAAATGATTATTCAAAAGGATGTAATCTCTTTGGGACATGAGCATGCAAATCCAGCTACACCTATCCGCAAGTCACACGAGGCCGCGAGGCTTAATCAGGAGTGGCTTGAAACACTGGTGGTGTATGTCAACAAAATTGTCCAAACTGTGGGCTTGACTGGACCAAGAATTATCCTCTGGTAAACTAACATAGCTATTGAAAATGGCCATTTATAGTGAGTTTTCCCATTAAAAATGGTGATTTTCCATAGCTATGTTAGTTTACCAGAGGGTATGGTTTTCACGTACATCCTGCTCGGCACCTGCAGCTTCTTCTGCTTTTCTTCTTCGATATCCGCCATGATCGCTGCCCTCTCATCCTTGCTGAGTTCCTGGTCAAATCGCAAGGCCATTTTATGGCCCAGAAATGCTGGTTGATATTTCGTAAACCATCCATTTAGATCCATTTAGGAGGGTTTATGATTTGGGATACCTACCGAAATATCCTAAATGGATAGTTTTCTTATGTTTTCTTAAATATCCTACCTAAATATAATATACCTACCATTACCTACCGAAATATCCTAAATCACGTGGTCATCTTTGCTGCAGAGACCGCCTCTATACTGTCGACCTTCTTCTTTTCAAACCTTGGAGCAATAAATCCGACTTTGCCGACGAAACTCGCAAAATCCGCAGAGTCTCAAGGTCCATCGAGATTTTTTAAGACTCCGCACTTGCCATTCTTGATTGAACCAGCATAGTTTTTGCCTGGAGGCATCGATAGAAGCAGATAGAAGCAGACAGGCTGAAGGCGGTTCTTCCAGCAACACCTGCCAGGACCTGGGATGACCTGAACGAAACATCCCAGTAGGCCTTGGTTGGGATTCGGCGGCTTCTCTGCCGGCTTGGGTTTGACACTGCCTAGCGCAGGGAGCAGTGGGGCTTGAGTCTGGAGCCATAGCATCACCCTGCAGCACATGGTTTGAATATTTTGGTAGGTTTCCTGATCTGATGATATCAATGATATCCCCTCCCAAAAGCCCAAAATCTGCTCAAGTATCCCAAATTTGCTTAGATCCCCTGGTTTCTAATCCCTCCATTTTTGCTGGCCAGGCGTCTCAGCCCCTCGCCACCATCAGATTTTTCCCGCCATCCATTCCCCGCCTAAATCGACCGACTCGACTCCGGCTGCCGCGGCAACACCCTGTTCTGCAGCAGGAGCAGCGGCAGTGCCAGAGGCAGCTTTGCCTCGAGGTTTGTGGGCTGGTGGTCCTCCTTTTCTTGATGGGCAAAAGATGATATGATTTATGAGATTCTAAGGATGAACAAAATGAACAAATCTGCGACAGCATGAAAGCAAGTCTTGAGAACAAAAGGTTTGTGCTGTGTTGAGCGCACATTGAAGGAATCTTTGTATGTCTTGGCATCGTCATACAAGTTTGGAGATCTTTTCATACCATTATGATCATTCTTAACCTTGGATCCATCAAGCCATGAATACACCGGGTACACCATTGAAGATTCACCTGGAACCCCCCAGAATTCATCCCAGGGCTCAACTGGACTGGGCCCCCCAAACGCAACTCATTGGCCTGCGTGCTCTGGCTCATCTCCCTGGCACCGCTATGCACCGCGAAGCTGAAACGGTTTGAAGGGAACATCTGTTGCAGCTATCCACCTCTGTTGCATCAGAAGTCCAAGCCTCACTGAAGCATCTGCACCCAGGGTGGGTGGCCTTGCGTCTTCGGCTCGCACCAAACTGAAATTTCCCGACGGCAACGGTGGCGTTGTCTCTAAAGAGTCTCAGGATATGGCTCTAATCAAAATCTGGGCCCCAAAAACTTGGATTTAAAAAATAGAACGTCCATCTGGTAGAATCTATACCTATCCCCATCTCGGATCATCAATCTGGGTCCCAAGCTTCGGCTGCGCAGACTCCGGCTTGGGCGGCTGCCTTCGAGCATTCTAAGCTGGCCATATCTGGCCAGAAAATCTGAATGGAAAATGACAAAATAACAAAAATAAACAAACATAAGCAAACTTTTTTCACAACCTGCCAATCCCCCCAAAACACAAATCATGGCTTCTTTGAGGCCAGTTGGTAACAAACTGCTGCTAATTTGGCCAAATCTTGCTGCCATGAGTGTGATCTCTGACCCACATCCGTCATCATCCGTCCAACTGAGTTCCCGTCGCTTCTCCGCTCGACGTTTCCTGCAGACTCTGCATCCGAATCCCCACCAAGTCTGTTTCCAGTTTGAATATGCCGAGGAGGAACCGGAAGCACCCAATTCTTGGGAGTTCTGGACTGAATCCAGCGGGTGACCCTTTGGATACCAGAAAACTGATGCTTTCCTATGCATTTTTCGGGACATCAGCTGTTTGTTCCCAAGAAAGGTCCAGTCATTGGGATCATTGGGTGTATTCTTCATGTGCGTCGTCTTAATCACCAATCTTTAAGAAAAATGACAGAATACAAGGTTTGACCTAGGCACATTAGTGCCCCCAAACCTGATGGCCATACCCCTTCTATCTCTGAAAGTCAAAGCCCTTGCCTTCTTGCCAGCTTCTGCCTTCCTGCCAAGCCAGAGACAGCATTTTGGTTTTTCAGCTTCACCGAAAACCTGGTTGAAGAGATTTTGAAGAACCTGCAGATAATTGCGGCCTTAGAATTTGTGTCAGACCTCTTTGGGTGCCCAGTGCTTCATAGGTCCAAAGTCCAAGGTGATGGGTAGGACTTCAAAACGATGAAATCTGATTCTCCACACTTCGCCCCAGGCCTGGTTTCTGCCTTTGCAGATCCCTTGGCAGCTGCCTGCACGTTGTCGCTTGCCGTGAGCCCAGTGGAATTCCATTCCAGAGTCCAGTCAATCTCGGGTAGAAAAAAGCGAGATTTCAATGGATCTGGTATTCACATTAATCATTAACCACCCGAATTCACCATTCTGATAGGATTTCTGATGGGATTTCTCAACTGATGTCACCACTTTTCCTCTCCCCGTGCCTTGGGCTTGGCCTCACCCTCCGGCTGAGCCGCCTCGGAGTCTTTGGGCCTCGGCGGGGAACATCCAAAAAATGATTGATGAAGGTTGTTGATGAACCAGTTTCATCCATTTTCTTTGAAGAAAATGAAAGAAAGGGTCAGAAAAGTGAAGAAATCATCCGAACTGATCGATCTGCTCTCAGATTGCGTGAAATGGATGTGTCAGGGCAAGTTGGGTAACCATACCAACCAATTTTTACAACCACGTAGAGCCTGCTTTCGAGTTAAATACAAGATCAACGTAGAATAGAATCCAAAGCACTTAACTGCGCTCTGAAAAAATATTGCTTTTGATTCCCGTCTTCACTTTGTTCTTAACCAGCATGCTGACATCCAGACTCCAGAAACTTCTGTTCGTCTGCTGGAGTAGAATCATCAGCCAACAGTGGTTTAGCCACTCACATGGTCATCTCCAGCCAAAAAATGGCAAAGTTCCAAGGGTCCCCAGACGGCTTGGAGGCTTTCTTCCCACTCTCGCTCTGCGCGCCTGCTACCATCGCTGACTAAAAATGGAGGGTGTGCCACCCAACAAATCTGGGGATGTGTTTGAAAGAAAAATGGAACCTGAAGAAATGACTTCATGGATCTTCATCGAGAGGATCCTCTCTTCATTGATATTTGTTGAAGTCACCTGCTGCGAGCTGATTGAGGCATCATGATCCTCCAATCCACCAAAATGATCCAAACTGTCCAATTCTCATCCGATCAGGGGAATAGTGACTGGTTCCAAGCCATTTCTAGACACTCCCTAAAGACGTTGGATGGGAACCCCACAATTCGTGACCCACACTGTGCCCAAATTTTGGATGCGAAACTCCAAGCCCGGGTCGCAGCCTGGACTGGCCGGATCCGCTGTTTCACCTCAGACACAAGCCGTGGAACCCAACGGAATCCCTGACTGATCATGCCAGTTTCGGCGAGTGATCAGCGACCATATGCGACCATGGTTGAAATCTGGAAGGCGTTACCAGAGACCCCAAAGACACCACGGCCACCCGTTTAACATCCTCCAGGTCTTGCTGGATTCGGCTGAGGTGCCCCAACCAGCACCTTTCCCTGGTTCCTTCGCTGTCGGAGCTTCCCTGCAAAGCAAACAAAATGCAAACAAAGTTGTTCGCAAGGGCACAAGGGTAAGGTAGTGTCAGCAGCAAATCGTTATAATATGTATTTTTATGTATATTATTATGATTATTGTTTATGATATGATGTATCAAACGAATAAAAAGAAAACTATACTGTAATACTGGAACTGTAATACAGTACTGGAACATGTATGGCGTATATCTGCAGATTATATGATAGCATGGTAACATGTCGTACTCCACCCCCATACCTCTAAATGTTCGGCTAGTCCATGGTCCGTCACCCCGACAGGACCATCAGGACCAACAGTGGAACTTCACAGCTGTAGCAGCGCCTCGTGGCCTTTCCCTTGCTCTTTGCTTCCTGGTGCTGTTGGAAATGTTGGTTGATTCGGGATTTTATCCCCAGAGAATTGGTTCATCTGCAACAAAAATGAATCCAAGTAAACTGCCCAGGTCCAAACCTCAACCCATGAGCATTGGGCTCTAGAACCCGTTCTGCTCTTTAGCCGCTCCTGAACTTTGGTTTCTGCTTTAATTTTCATTGGTTGAAATCATGTGAAATCTCTGATTTATTTGATTACCAACTGGTAATTGGTATCCATCTTCCACCGTGTATCACATGTTTGGCCAATTTTCCCGGCCTTCTTATCGACCTTGGGGTCGCCCTCCTGTGCAGCCTCCTCTGACCTGGCCCATGGGATTTCCAACTTCAACCTTTGTTGGATGGAATTCTTGCAGATTACAGTAGGTGTATGAGCGACTTTTCCTATTGAGCCGCAGTTCGAACAATGCTGAAGCACCCGCCGGCCGCTGAACTGTTGCTGCTTGTTGGCACCTCTGCTCCTGCTTGCCGTCTTCTTTCCTGGTTGAGCCAATGTACAAGCTGCCTTAAGCCCATTCTCGCTGTCCAGATTTGGAAACGTGCCAAATCCAAAAGGACGTTGCTTTGCTGAGCCATTTTTCCCGCTGATAGGTTTCTTCTGATAGTGTCCTTTCATTTCCCTCCAATGTGTGTGGCACCAAATTTTGAAGGTTTCAATGTCCCACTTCGGCCTTGACTCGCTCTTCGGCTTGGGTCGGGCCTGGCACGTCACAGGATTGCTTTCAGCCGTACCATGACTGGGTGACTGGGTCCATGTTCAAACCCGAACCTAAAAATTAAAGCTGTTCTTTTAATTCCTTTTAAGTGTTCCCAAAGATTTTTTAGATGTTCCCAGACATGGATCAAAATGATTGGGGCACATGTTTTTGGAGAAAAACACCATTGATTCATGGGTGGCTGTCGCATTGAAAGCGCCCGATGGACTCGCGATGGGACTCGCGCCTTGCTGCTGCGGTCCTGTCCAGATGCCACCCACTCAACAATTCAAGAGTAAGAATGGTAGCTATCGTATATAGAGTATGTATATGTACTATGTATATATATCATACATTATGTACATACATGTCTTGATATGCATTGATTAGTATAACTGCATATGATATGCAATCCATCGAAATGTGTAAAACAATCAACGCTGAATATCAATGGCTATCTTCCAAGACTTGGATTTGGGAAGACCAAAGGCGGGTGGCAGGGCCCAAATCCAGCCTTGGATGCTGAAGGCCGCCTATCAACGGTGTACAAACACAAAGGATGGACCCCAAGAGAGCGAATCACAAACTTCAGAACCGGTACCGTGACGATTCTTCACAAATATATAATATTAATTAATATATAATATTTATATATATATATCATGTTCATCCTTGTTCATCCATTTTCTACTTGAAATCCATACTGTCATTGGGATACACAAATATAACACAGTACATCATGCAGTTCCGAGCTGCAATTGGTGATGGGTCCATCATCCCTCCGAAGCCTTGACATGTCGTCCTTCAGGAACTGGTTACCTGACGGTCGCGCAGCTGATGGGCACGGCCACCTTGAGGTCTTCATGGGCACACTGCGAAAAGTCCTCCAAACCTTTCAGAGATCCTTCATCTTAACATATCCTAACCTGACTATATCTAACATTAACTAACTACCTTTTCTCAAATCCTCTAGATGAAGATCATCTGCCATTTTCCAACTGGTGGTGAGCTATATCCATTCACTATATCCAACTGCATGCACCATTTTCCAACTACAGCGACATTCCAATGATGCCATGGCTACAAACCACCACCAGGTCAGACCAGGTCACGGCACCTTGCACTGCCGTGATCGCCGAGGCTAGGTCCTTTTCAAGTTCCTGGTGACTCAGCTGGTTGGAGCTATGGTGATTTCATCGGATTGGCCTCAGAAAATCCCAGCGACCTTCAGGGTGAGCTGCAGCGTGGAGGTGCTGCCATACTCCAAGAAGTACTTGTAGTCGTTGAAGCTGGGATTCGCCAGGAAACACACCTGTTTCGCAGGTTTTTTTTGGCCGGAGTTGGATGAACCTGCAAGATGTGAGTCAAAGGAACTCAAAGGAACAAAGAACGAACTGTTCATAAGGGAAAAATACCGCAGATAAAGTGGCTGGATGTGTTTCTTTCCACTTCCCAATATGTCTATATACTATATTATATTATATTATATTATAATATATTATATTATATTATATTATATTATACTATATTATACTATATTATATTATATTATATTATACTATATTAATATATATCCAATCAATATATATATATATATATATTATATGTATATACGTATATATAACATGTATATATAATATTATTTACCAGAAACCCTATAGTCTGTAGTGTTTCCCATGCTACCACAGTGGCCATGTTGGCCACTTTCCCAGCCTCCACTTGGACCGCATCGCGGCCAGTGGCGGTGAATTCGAACCAGCCCTTCAGTGGCCACAGGGCCTGCGGGCGACACCACCTGTATCCCACTTGAAACAACACTGAAAGTGGAAAGAAATGGAAAAAATAAAGATTAAAAAAAACTGAAATAAATCAGGTGCGAGGAAAACACAACCCTGCTATACATCCATTGTAATCTACCTGTAAAAGTCATTGTCGACAAAAGGATCTGTGAAAATCTGCTGAGCAATCCCCTTTTCAACTGACCGTGTGATTCCAAGTTCTACAAATCAGGGCAGCCCACCTCCTCTCGTAGGCGTTCCACATGGCGTCGGGCCAGCCAACCGCGCCAGGTGGTCTGCAAAAGGCTGCAAAGGGGTGCAAAGGGCTTCTGGATTGGCTGTGTTCGTGCCATGGTTACCTACCAAAAATATGAGTCAGTTGGGATTATTATTCCCAATATATGGGAAAAAAATAATACATTGCCAAGAAACGATGGACTCATATGGACTCCCACACCCACCCTGCCCGAAACGAAACGATGGACTTCCACGCCTGGATCATGGTGGCCGCAAAATAGGCGGTGTTGTTCAAGACACCGGTGACCACCACTTCCTGCTGCTGATGCTATAGGATTGGAAGAACAAACAACTGGACGAATGTGTTCTCATCCATCATATTAAACAAACGCTGGCAAGTCACAAAGAATAGAGTCTTACAGTCTTTCTGAGACGTTTTCCAGGAAAGAATCTTCAGAAATCTCTCACTGAAGTGAAGTGAATAGCTGCTCATGATCCCTGAGAATCAGACCTGCGCCAAGTACCGCCTGAAAAAAGCCTGGGGCGAAGGTCGTCAGTGTCGGGATCTGGCTCATCTCCGCAGGATTCCCAGTATCCAGTCGCCCATCCCCGGCCTGCACGGCTACGATGTTATCCACGTTGGCCTCCCAGGCGGCCTCAAAGATGTTAAGGGCTGCAGTAGACAGAATACAGACTGAATGGGCGTGGCACAATGTTTTGGTACCAAAAGGAACGACCAAGGCATCCAGTTTCGCGGGTAGACTTTGAGCCTTTCAAACTTTGAGCTCCACACATTCCTCTTCTCATAGATGAGGTTTTTGCCTGCAAAGATCCAGGGTGGAGGACCATGAAATTACCGATGCAAATTTGCCAGGAAATAGGTATATAGTATGTATGTATGTATGTATGTATGTATGTACGTACGTACGTACGTACGTACGTACGTACGTACGTATGTTTGTTTGTTTGTTTGTTTGTTTATTTGTTTGTTTGTTTGTTTGTTTGTTTATTTGTTTGTTTGTTTGTTTGTTTATTTGTTTGTTTGTTTGTTTGTTTGTTTGTATGTATAATATATATATATATATATAATTATATATACTATATATTATATATATACATCATTTGTTCCACATCATTTGTTCCAACCTTTAGAGGTGCTGATACATAAACCACTAGAAGGTACGAACCAGTAAACCTGGGACATGTTCCAATTTTGGTAGATCTCATCCGAAATCACCAATGCCCCCGCTGGGTGCGCCCAACGCCGCACCAAGAAGCCACGCGCAATGCCTTGGTTGTGACCACGCTGCGCGAGATTAAAGGTTGATGGTTGAAACCCATTTTGTTCGACATGGTGAATTGGGTATGGATCAAAACCGATGAAATACTATGAAATACTGGAGGATAAAGATGATTGACATACATGACTATCAACTGTTTGGGTGTGAACAGAAGGGTGGGGTTTGATCCATGTAGATCATCCTCTAGTGTTGAATAAAAAATCCAACCAGGTCAACCAGTAGTACGATACGGTACTGATGTGTACTGTGCAAAGGAATAAACAGCGTAACTCTTCACCAAGAGAACTTCGGGCAGTTGGCTGCTGGGCATAGATCTGGGAAGATTTTGTGCAAGCGCCACTGCTTCCAAAATGGAAAATCCAGAAGGTTGAAGATAAAAAAGAAGGCTTTCCGAATCCTTGTGGTTGGTTTGCACCAACGCAAACCGTCCAGCTGGTGACGAACATATAATGGTTTTGGACACTCAACAACCAACCAGCGCCACAACCTTCCGGCCAAATCCACGCTTCAAATCATGAAAACCTACCCATTCCCTTCCCTTCCGGTCAAGCTAGACTTCAACGCTAAATTCCCTGGTATCTCCCCCTGCACCGTGTCGGGGGTTTGTTGGATGCTCCGCTCCAAGGAACTCTGGATTTTGATGGCAGCTGCCTTTCTTCGAGTGACTTCCTGGCAGGTGATGATGCGTGATGTCCCATGCTAAGTTGCTTCACAACTATGTGATTTAAGTGGTATCTAGATATAGAATGATATAGATATATGATGATATACGGGGATGGATCAAGAGTCGAAACCTATCAAAAAATATTTGGGGGAATCAACATCCATGAAAACCAGCTGAGTGTACCATCCGGGTGCCGTTTGGCTTTTGCCTCATAGCATCTCATAGCCATATCCCCAAAATAGATGGGTTAGAATGGAAAGTCCCCCAAAAAATGGATGATGAAATGGGGTACCCCCATGACTTGGGAAACCACCATATCAATCCATATCAATCCATATCATGATATCTCTATAGTTTTTATGGTGGTTCTAAACCAACAAAAAATCAGCGGAGCCGAAGAAAACGTAACGTCCAGCCTCCAAGCAGCCGTCCACCATGCTGCGAACCGAACACAGGGCGATCTCAGCCGGTCGCATTGAAAAAGGGATGGGGAGATCTACGAATTTATGGGTTTAAAAATCCCATCCTCCAATGTTAAAGATGTTGTAAATGGTCGCAAAATGTCCCAAATATGTGTAAATGATGGCATTAAATGGTTGGAATATGTTGGAATATATTGGGGATTGAATATACATCGCCATTGACATGTGTTTTTTGCTGTTTGCCTCGTCATGGTGCATGTTCTCCATGGCACCTACATAAATTTGGTGGGTTTGGGAGCAAGAACGATCCGACAAGAACCATTATTGAATAGTGGCACTACTAGCCCACTAAGCAAGTGCGTGCTTAAAACCGGTTTATTCCTTTCTCTTACATTTCCTTCTCTTACTATTTGGGTATTTATTGAAGACTTTAGGCGCCCCAGTTTTACTTCATCAAGGAAACCCATTTCTTTGGGATCTAACTATGCAAACATCCAGTGGCCAAATTGAGATGCCCAGCCGTCTTCAATCTCTGAGTTCGGATGCGCGACAGAAAACCTGGAAAAGCGGGTTTTCTGGCTGATCTTTTCCTCACCATGCCATCTCTGGTTCGAAGCATTCTCATGTGAGTAATCCCATGATGGGCATCCTTATAATCGGGTTCTTCGTCCCTATTAATGAATTGATGACCATTCCTCAATATGGGTATAGAATAATCGAACTTTTGACCATGGCGCGTGTGAGTTTGTCTCACATGCCAGCAGCAAGGAGAGTCTTTGCGGTGTTGCGGAAACCAATTTCAGTATCAATTGTGACCCAAGAGAAAGGCTCTTGGAAAGCTTGAACACAAAATGCCGAGAGGGAAACCAACTTTCTCATTTCATACATGACAATTCTGTTGGACAAACGTCCAAATTCTTTGAAATAATCTTGGTATTCCATCAAATCTCCATGGAGAATGCCCACCCTTCCTGGTTGAATCCCATTTTTCCATATTTTTCCTCCATTGGCAATCATCCATCTGACATTGGCACCGAGATCAATTTTTGAAGCCAAAAAAAACCTGAGCCCACCGCCTCTGACCATCTTTTGGCAGTTCACCACCGCAATGGTCTGCCAGTTGTTGACACCCACCTGCACGCTGCTTGATGTCTAGCAGCCACTCCCTGGGCATATCTTCATTAGTGGCACCCCAAAATCCCATGAATCCCGTGGTTTTTGGCATATCTTCCCTCATTTTCCCCTAAAGGTTGCCATATTTTTTTTATAGTTCATTGGTTCGTTGAAAAATGTTGAAAATCGATCCCCCCCAAGGTTGGTGGTTTGAACATCCCAAGACCTTGTTGAAGATGTCCACAAAGCCGGTCTCTTCACCTGGAGCCTCTTCGCCTGACAAGTTGCCATAGGGGATCTTCCAGGATCAAACCCAGGATCAAACCCAGGTAGGTCTACCATAGGTGAGGATCAAACCGACCTGGTAGGTCTACCATCCATTTCTGTTGTCTAAACTTCTAAACAAAGAGGTGGCTCCGGTGGGATGAGTTTTCTGAGGACTTTTTTTTTCGTTGAATGTGCCAGTCCCAAACCTCCAGCATGAAAAAACCCTTCCAGTACCCCATTTGATCCAATGAATCCAATGATTAATCCAATCATGTTCCCCCTGAAAAATTGTATTAAATGATCCCCCCCAAAAAAAAATAAAGTTGCCATAAAATCCAGAAATTGTGGCCAAAGCTAATGAATCCAACAGTTTCATCAGCATTTTCCCCATGAAAATTACCATATGATCCAGCTTTCAGATGGCAAGGCGTTCCCCCCAGTTGTCACCCCTTTTTTTCAGACCTGCCCAGGGTGCCACAAAGACTCGCCAGGTCCATGGCATCACAGTGCGGTGCATGCCGTTGGTGTTCAAGGTGAACATGGCCTGTGCTCCAAAAATTAGGGCACTAGTGGGTGGATATACCATAAATAAATAAATAAATAAATATATATATATGGTGGATATTCACCAAATATATATTGGTGGTTGAAATTCACAATGCCATAAATAAACCACCCATGACTGAGAATGCTTTATATATAGCACCTATATCATCTATTTATTGTGATGACTGGGGTGCAAGTCGCTAGCCCTAAATCGACTGGTGAATCATGAGGTAAAAATTCATGTTCCCTTCGGCCACAAGTGGATCTATAGCCCATTTTTTGACAGATCCTAATATTGTAATGTGGGAAACCCCGGGGGAATATGATGAAACATGAACATGTTGAACATGTTCAAGGAAGAAATGGAAGGAGAAATTCGGGAAAATATATGATGGAGGAAGGGAGTTGTTTGGGGATCTGTCAGTTTAAAACTGTCTAACAGGTTGGAATGCTGGTTCGTGCTGCAATGGGGTCCCATTCTTCTAGCAACAATTTGTGGAAAGTTTGCGAACGCTTCTGCTTGACTTCAGTTTCTTGTTTTCAGCAGCCAGCTCTCAAACTCTCCCAACAGACTGCAGGGCCTGCACTGGCTGATCCTTCAGCGCGAGCTCATGTAGCTCTTTGCGCTGCAGGAAGATACGAACCTGACACTGGGAAGCGTGAGAATCTGGAACGAAGACCAACAAATGTTGTCGCCCACTGCGGCGGGTCAAATCTGCCATGATCCCCTATGTTGATGTTGCGTTCATTTTTGACAGTATGTGAACAGTTTATCCCCAGCTATCCTGATGCTGGTGAAAATCCCCAAGTTCGATCTTTTTGCTTCATTCTCATGTTTAACCAGTTCTTATCTTTTGGTCATCGTTTATATATATATATATACATATATATATATATATATATATCGTGTTTCTCCTTGCTAACAAAAAGACACTGACAATTTTATCCCCCATGCTGGCTTTTAATCCCTGAGTTCACTGGTTTCAAAGCCCATTTTTTGGGCCCCAAATCCATAGCCGCCTGCCGCTGGATGGTGGACGCCCCACCGGCCCAGCGAATCAGCTTCCGCCGGTCGTGCTCCCGCCGGGCCAAGGCCATTCGGACTGGACATGTGAAGATCTGGGTGGATTTTCATCACAGGTGGATTTTTATATATAATTGTACACCAACCATTGTGGGGACTTAACATGATTTAACCATCAATTGTATTGGGAGTTGAAGACATTGAAGAATGCTTCCCCTTAATATTAAATATCCGCCCTCAAATGGGCTCACAAAATAAATAGATCCAGTACTAGACCACGGCTTTTAGTTTGGTTAAGGGGGGGAATGAATGACCTGATTACCCAAAAAGGATGGTTTCTTCCAATGGCAGATGGTTTACTGCAAATTTGTGTGCAACAAAAACAGGAACTCAGAATCAAGAAAAGAAATAGAGACTAAGAATCAACAAGAATGGTAGTTAAAGCAACATTTATCGTTGTCTATATAGTATCTAAAAATGCGACATGGTTTTCCAATAATGGGTTGTTCCTCAAAAATAGCTCAAGTCTGCGGGTTAGAGAACCTTACCTCCCAACAGTGGGGCCTAGGGGATATAGCCCTCAGAAAAGGGGGAACAGCATGAACAAGCTTGCACTTGGGTTCCAAACCACAGTCCCCTACTTCGAGTCTTACAACCCTGGAGACCTGAATAGGGAACACCATGTTCAAACCATCATTGGCATCTTCCGACCTCCGCTCTGGATGACGATGGCGCTGCGCATCAATCGATCGTAGCGAGCCTGCCAAGAGCTTGATTCACAGAAGTTGCACAAACTATGAAGACTCAAAATCCACACTTGCACACCACAGAACAGGTGGGGCAATCATGTTTGACCACCATGGCAAACCCAATAACAAAACAAGTTTATAAAATCATATGTATAGGATCTGATTTTACAGTTCTAGTTTTGCTATTTGGGTACCATCCAAGTATGTTTTTCGAAAAGCCATCGTAGACCCTTGAAAAAAAAAAGGTGCCAGGAGATCATCCTCAAAAATTCTCATTGGCTCCCAGGAATCGCAACCATAGTGGATCAACCCATTTGTGTCGAAAAAACTGCGGTATACTCAGTATACTCATTTCAAATAGCCATTAAACACTTCGAGAAAAAACCTGGAACGAATTCATGAACTCACATGAATTCACCAAGTAACCAGTGGATTTTGGGCTATTCATGGCTATTCTTTTAGAGATCACCTTCACCTACCTTCACCTCATTTGGCCAGACCTACAGTAGCAGCGCTCAGCAACGGCACCTTGTCAATCCGCAGCGCCGTGACGTACTGCCGATCCTTGTAGCCACGCCAAGTCCTGGCGATGGTAAAGTTCGACCGCGACCGACTGAGCTGAGCTGCAAAGTTGAGGCCATGGTAAAACCTATGGGGTTGATTGCCCTCAATGTATTATACATGGTGTTTATAGTGGTTCTTACAGTATATGAGTTTATTGGTCAATAAAAAACCGAAAAGTCTACAAAACCATAGACATGACGAAACCATACAAAACCCAAACATTTGGCTAACAAGACCCTTTGGAGCCCTGATTTTTTTGTGTCCGAACAAATCCAGACATTGTAGCAGGAGTGTCATGGGGTGTTTGACGAACTTCTCTTTGAGAACGTGGACCACTTTTTTTCCACCCCAGCTAAGACAGAAGAGACAGGGAGTGTGAATGCAGATAAACCCGACAAGTGTGTCTACTGGCGACGGTTCAAACAACAACCCTTGTCCTCTGGACTTTTGTCGCTGCTACGTGCAGCTTCTGCTGCTTCTTCCGAGCTACTTTGCGCCTGGGCAGGAATAGGTTTCACTTGGACTTATCACCACTGCGCTGCAAAACATACCTGGGTTTGTCTCCAAATGGGACCCCATTACCCGGTTCCTCGACAAAAAAACTTGCCATTTGAGGGGTACAGGATACCCAGGATACCCAGGATACCCCTCAAATGTGGACAAACATACCCGACGTTTCACTTCAGGTGAAATCAAAGAGGAATCCAAGTTCTGGGATCAGGGATGCCAATCTCAAACCATTCCTCGCAGCTTCTGGTGAGAAAGGTATTTGGAAACAGCAGAAACCCCGATTCAGACCCAGAAGATCTAGCTAAAATAATGCTAAAATGTCAAAATCCACGTGTTCAGGAAAAATGAAGCGTATTACCACGTGTTCAATTAAAATTGGTGACGTTCCAGAGTGCATCAAAAGATATCCAAAGCCATGTTCAGCCATCCAAGTCCTTGTGAACGTCAAAATGGCTGACAGACAAGTATTATCCTTTGCAGCCACCATCGCCACTGTGCACATTCAAAAGTATGGTGGACCCCAAGAAAGGCTGTTAACCTTCAAAGGCAATCAAAAATATGGTGTTCCACGATGATTTTTTTCGGTGTTTGTGTTTTTTTGTATCTTCCACCGGAGCAGCGCGCCGGTCATCCAATGACAGCCCGCCTTGCTAGCCATACTCGGGCCATCGATTGGATTTTGGTCATCTCCTACGCGAAGTGAAGAGGGATGATCCCTTAGAACTCAGCAGGTGATTATCTAACACCTGCCTAAATATGTTGGGATACACAGATTGTTTGGAAAATAGCAGTTGATTAATTTGATATTATTTATTATCATTATTATATCATATTTATATCCTCATCTGATCCTCCCATTTCGGGGATGCAACTTCGAAACATTCTGGAAAATGCTTCTAGGATCAACTTCGGAGGGGCCGCAACTGAACCTGTCAAGAAACATGATGAGGTACACCCAATAGTAAACCATCCCTAATTCGGGCTTATTTAATTGAATTGGGTTCACCTCTATTTGGGATGATTCAAAATGACCTCCAAAGAGTTGGTAGGATCGTGAACTGTTGGGTGTGCCACATGAAAGTGTCTTCTAGCACGAGCAGGCTGCTCATAGTGAGCAGCGACAAGGGGCCTTGCTCAGGAAGCAGCGATGCCGCACTAAAGGCCTTGCAGAGATGCAGGGCGTTGTTGGGGGAGTGTCCAAAATTCGATGACATTCAAAGACTACAGTGCCATATTTGGGTTTTTTTGGGTGGTGAACATGCATTTATTGTACTTTGTATTCTGGATTTTGATCAATAGCCCACTTGTGTACCCCTCAAATATCCACCGTTTCACCAATTTTGTGACATTTGTCCGAAGATCCAAATGGGTATCTGAAAATGGGCTGCCCCAAAATCTAGCCGTTTGTCCCAGATATTGGGACAAACCATAAAATCATACTCTAATTAGACTTCATCCCTACCACATTATATCATTGTATCCCCATGAAATATCCCCATGGTTACTTCATCCCCATTTCTGGATTAAGCCATCACAGCCATGGATGGTCGTGCCAGCTGCGCCAGCTGCGCTGAGCCCTGCGCTGAAACCTCTTCCGCGTCAGGATGCCACGCATCCGCTTCTGGCAAAGGCATAGAATGTGGAAATGCCACGCATCGGCGACACCGACAAAAAAAAATCCACGAAACAAACGAAACAAGAAATGAAAAGGTAGCACTATTTGGATGTGATTCCAACATTCCAACAGCTTCAAATAACAAGAAACTTATTTGGAAAGGCAGCACAAAGATGCACAAAGATGCACAAAGTGTCTATGCCCAGTCCTGTATCTTTACAGCCGCCCGATGCCGTTTGGCAGGCGTCGTCTGGGCGCAGCGGCACTGGTTGCTCGTCTTCATGGGTTTGTGCAGACATGAGCTAAACCCCAATTTATGGTTTATTTCATGCGGAGAACGATGACAAACGATGACAAACCACCAAACTGGGGGGTACCCTGTGTTTTGACAAACCCTTGTGTTGTTATCCATCCAGCATCCCAGAAGTGCAGAGTCCAGAAATTGGTACAGTACCAGCAACGCCGGAAATGAACAATTTATTGGGCTCGGAAGCCTCAATCTTGGCCCAGTTCAACTAAGCTGTACCCCCAAATCGGTTAGTGCTGCTACATAACCCCCCAAACAAACAGTTAGTATAACAGAGTATAACCCCAGTTGGCTTTGTCTTAGTACAACCCCAGTTGGGTTTGTCTGAATAATGAATATAGGCTACCCCAAAAAAACACAAACCAGGGTGATTCTCATGAGATCTGCCTGGGACAGCACGAGCTGTCGGGCGCCAGTGGTGCCCACCCGCTCCAGCCGTAACCTGGCCGTGGCTACAAGGCATGGATGACCATGACTGAAAGTATTGAAACAGCCATGGTGACTTGGGCATCCACCATTTTTGGAAACCTCCATCTGGGTGGATTTTGATGACCATATGGGTCAAAATCCACTCTTCAAAAGATGACCAAGTGAGTCATTAGGGCCTTAAAAATACTCATGAGTCCCCTGACCAATTCTAGGACATCAGGATGGGATTCCAAATTCCTGGCACGGATGAAGATCTCGGCAGTCACAATCTTGCCACAGGAAGGAAGTTTCAGTTTTGGATGTGTTTCACAGAATGAAACATCCAATTCTCATGTCTATTGGGCACCCTATGATGGAACTATATACATGGTACCTGGAATGTTTCTTCTACAAGCGCGCGGAGCGCCTGAGCATTCCTCTGAGAGGCTGTGGCCCCTTTTGAACTATCGCCTGCATGTGATCAGATTGTTCGGATGACCAGAGATCATCAAGATCAATTGCTTTCCACTCAACTTGAAATCTCCTGAAACTTGCCATTCCAGTCATGAGTAAGTCTTGAACCCAATACAACCCAAGAATATCTGCTGGGATATCCCTCCCGCAGGTTGTTTTTTTTTTCTACTGCCATCTCACCATGGGACCGTGGGAACCGTCCTTCTCACGAGCTCTCTGGAGCTTCTTCTTCGCCAGAAGGACCTGTTGATTCGTGCATGGATTCTCTGAGGTCTCACCGAGTCTCACCCATGGGACAAATGTTCAAGCAATGAACTGGCGATAAAACCCAAGAACATATACATATGTATAATATGTATATATAGCATACAGATTCATACAGGGGTTTAACATGATTTGAGCAACTCAAAATGTGGAGACTAGCCCCAAAAATTGGGTCGCATGCTTAGAATGGCCGGTCAAATCTGAGGCTCGTGGGGTCTTATGACTATCAAGCATAAATGCGCACAACAACGGCATCAATATGAGTTTGCCCAGAAATATCAGAAATGGGATATACCATACCCTCAAAATGGCAATTTGAATGGAAAACCGAGGGCTTGAATCATCCGAGGTGCATTGCCCTTCAACCTGCTGTCCAGGCGGATTTCGCTGGATGTTCATCTGTTCCTCCCCCTAAAAATGGTGTGTATAGCTGATCCAGAACCATATCGTTCCATGGAGATGGGTCAAAACATGTCAAAACCCTATCCCCCAGGTGAACCCCAAGTCATAGCTGGGATTTATGGATGTGAATAACCCACTATAGTCATGTATCTATAGGTATTGACCCATACCCCATTTCGTCAATCCCGCAGCTGAACTGAGGGCATCCACTCGCCCCCAGGTTTGAATCTTCAGGAGGGAAGACCTCGGTCACCATCCAGGAACGTGACTCTATGTGACTCTGGAAGAGGCATGAGATTTTTTGTGCTTCCGCATGTGGGTCACCCAGTAAAGTGAACCAAAAAAATACTGATGTGGTGATGATGTGCCCAATCAAAAGTAGATAAAGTAGGGACCATGACCAAAAGCATTGAGTAATTATATAATTCATAGTTTGGCAATGCTTGGCATGGACCTTGGTTGCCTCGGTTCTCTCTTGTCACTTTAGCAGAGCAGGATTTCCTCGAGGAGAGGCTGTCAAGCGGCATATAGTGCTCTCTGTCTTCTTCTCTCCTCCTGCGCACGCTTTGAACTCGCAAGATCTCTCAAATTGTCTCTCGCAGCATTGGTTTAAAACTGTCCCTGGCACCCAACCACAAGGCTGGTAGTCTGTGTGCATCTTAATCAAACATATCTCCTTTGTACCATTGAGTTCAGATGTTCATCCCACAAAGTCGGGGCCCCTTTCGCATTTCAGGGCTCTTCAGCGTCGCCCCCGGTGTAGCGCCTTCTGAGTTCCTTCTCAGCCTCTGTAGGCTCCTTAGACGGTTTTTTAAGTCGGAGGTAATGGGTACTCAATGCACCAAGGGGCTTGGTTTAAGAAGTGTTTTTTGAACTCCATTGTGCCCTTGTCTCTTGATCCTGGGTGCTCACCTTAAATATTTTGACAAGGGTACTCTGGAAAAATCAGAGGCGGTTCAAGCGCTTCTTTTTAACAAAAAAATGCATACATATGTGATCATATGTGTATATGATTGTATATGTCATATGTATATATAGTGCACCGCACCAAGGAATCTACACTCTTAAATAACAGAAACTTTCCCAACCCCCACCCAGTCGATGGCTGAGGCACCTCAGGTCGAGGTTGCCTGGCTAAGATGGGAAAGCGCTCCTTCATTCGCGCCACCATCTTGATCCTGTCTCGAATGGAGCGCCCGGTGGCATCAAAAAACAGCTCCATCATGGTAGGTTTACTCTTGGGTTTCTGACATTAGAGTTATTTTATGATTACCATATATATATATTCAAACTTAGCATATCTGATTTAAATTGAAAGGCTTGGTTCGCCAGCACTTCGGTTTTGAATGACGTTTTGAGAGCTTCAGTGACCGGGAACTATTCGGTTGGAGATTCCCAAAGTTCAAGAATCACATCTTGAAAGCATACTACCAACGTTTCCTGGATGCCAAATTGATGGACTACTTTCCTATAGTACTTCGAAGGGTCTCTATTTGATTTGTGAGAAGATCCATGATGTCTCAGCGTGCCCAACTTCGAAGGGTTGCCCCTTTCCATCTAGGGACCCTATACAGGTCTACAGCAGGACCGAGATTTCTCCTTGCATAGAGTACGTGGTAGACAGCCATGCGGGGATCGTCAAACCTGGCACGGCAACATTTTGTCTTCGAAAGGGCACAACTCTCTAATTAATGGGATACCATCTTTCGTAGAGCCATAAAATGAGACAAGTGAATGTTCATACCTTTTCATGGGTATAAGCATGGTCAAATATTCTCTATATGTCTCTATATAAGTTTAAACTCTTTTGGTCTAGTCGGAGGGCACTTCAAGGCAGTCAGTCGGAATTAGTGAGATGTCTGTAGCGGGACATTCATGCAAAGTGAGATGAAGTTCCATACCTTGGACCTGATTGTTGGTGTCTCTATCTCTGCATATATTGTAAATATGTTATTATAATGAGGGCATGTACTTAGTTCGTGTGTGTGTGTCTATGTCCATCTATATTCCACATTTCATAGCACATCTACCCCAACCCCAGCACCGCATGTTTGACTCCACACCTGCTTTCTTCGGTGTGCTTGTTGTAGAAGAACTTCTCGCCGTCCTAGTGACCAAAAAGTGCTGCAGGAAAGCGCTGGCCCCGTCCAACCCAACGGATTTTGAATCGGGAAGATTTTCTTGATGTGAAATCTACAAAAAGTCAAGGCAATAACATCAATAATCAAATGTCAGAAGTCGAAAAGCCACCAACTGAGAACACATCTTTTGTTTTAAGTGATGTTGGTAAACAGTTGGTAAACAGATCCTCCACCGTCTTCGGTCTCACCAGCGGTCTCACCAGCTTCGGTCTCAGCTCCTCGGAAAAGAGTTCCATCCAATCTGCCAGATCTTTTCGGATGTTCTCCTGGTTCCAGGCCACAGTGGCCGTCAATGGTTGTCACGACATCCGGGTATATTTGGCCAAGACATACATATACATAATACATAATATATGTGTGTATATGTATATATTATATATATAATACGATATGTAGATATTCTTGTATATTCTATTAGAATGCATTATATATGTATCTATCAATATGTATCCACATGAGTATTTGAACCTCCCCATATTCTGCTACAGTGACTACGTGACTCCTCCTGTTCGGCGATCTCATCTTCGATCTGCCAAAAGCCTCCAACTTCGACAACCTGGAGACAGCCGGGACACGCCATCCGCTGCCATGGATGCCATGGGAAGACCATCCCTGAGCTTCCCAACTCGTCGTTGGTAGTCTACGATTTCCCGGAACAAATCGTCCATGGGATGCCTTGGTCAACCATTTCACAGGGATGTCATAGGTTTGACCATCATATAGGGTAGTTCATATATATTATAATTATAATACATATATAGGGTAACATAATACATATTCATTCCACCTGCCAACATCAGAATCTCTGTGCCGAATCATCCACGCCCTTGCAGGATCTTGCAGGCACCCCATCATCCGCAGTGTGATCAAAGCTTCCTCCAAATAACTTCAATCAATCTCAACCCAACAATAGCTCGCCAAAAACCGCACTGTTGAAAAGAAATACACACATCAAAACCTACATTTATAGGGTAGTTCATATATATTATAATACATATATAATAATATGAATAATAATGATAATAATAATCATAATAATAATAATGATAATAATACATATATAATATAATACCATATAATACCATATATATATATGTACAGATATTTCCCAGCCATTTCCAAGACGCTTCTCTGCCGCCAGGTCGGTCGGTTTCGGATCGGTGCATCCAGGCTGCTTCCAGGTGGACTCACCCGTTGAGCTGTTGTGGAAGTAGACTCGACACTGCTCATCCTGGAGCTGCTAAGAAATCACCAGGAAAGCATAGGTTGATATAGCTTAATAAGGTTAATATGTAGATAGATATTGATATAGATTGATAATCATAATAACTACTGTAATGGTAATACCCCATCTGATTTTTTGATGGATGATTCATACCCATTTCTGGTCAAAGTGCGATGGTTTATCACTGGGTTTAGCACATTCTGGAACAAAAAAAATTACAGAATCCACCAAACCTGATTGTCCGACCCTATCAAAGCAACGACGATGATTCAGCAGGAAAGTTCACACCAAGAGTGATAGCATCAAAAGCCTAGGAGGCTATGGCTATAGATCAATTTTTGATAGATACCACTGTTAGTGATTTAAACCATATAAACCATGGATAAATACCAATAAATAGCCATAAACACTATCGCTATAGCGCTATAGCTATAGATCACCAATAAAACGGTCATCCAATCCCAGCTTCTGATTTCCGCACCTGGTGCTCCGTCCACCCGGGCGGCAAGGGTGCATTGAAAGCCTGGCGGCTTGCCATAGAAAAAAAAGGTACCGAAAAATCATGGTGGATCACCATTCAACCACTTCAGATTGTCCAATCAATGATGCCATTTTTGGATGGAAATGGAAAGATTGGAAAGTGAATAACAAAGGGAAATCGGGTCCTCCATTCGAGATTACGCCTAAAATTACGCCTAAAACGGCTGTTACAGCTGGATCACATGGCAGAAATGTTTGCCAGGAGTTCTTCTTCTGCAATCCACAGCATGTCCGCTTCTCTGATCGGGTCGATGTTCAAGCTTTTGACGTACCTGTGGTAGACGCAACGGTTTCAGCCATTCCATGCCATTCCCCCACCGTGGTTCAGACCGATTACATATAAATGATGCAAATTGGTTCTAGTTTTTGGTCTTGCTGCCTGATGGTCAGTGACTCAACCCGGCCCTTCAGAGTTGAGGCTATGCCTGAGGACCTGCTCAGTTTAAATTCCACTCCACTGTTGTTGGGGAACACACAACGAGCTTTTGTGTTAAACACGGCCATCCCAAGACGTTCAGTCTACTGGAGTTTGATCATCTCAAACAAGGATGTGAAGTCAGAAACAAAATGAAAGCACCAAATCACATGTGTGTATAATATAAATATATATATTTATGTAACTGTGTGTGTGTGTGCATACACATTGTTCCGTGGTACATCTACAAGTGTTGCTTCTATCCCCAATTCTATTTGGATATCTTCTTCCCATAGCGGAGATCTGAACCCGCTGGGCTCACTCTAGCATCTCCACCACGCTCGCTTGCTGGCGCAGGGTTGGGGCTTGGCTGAGGAAAGATTCTTTTGTTACATTCATTGGGAAACCATTGTTTTTGAGGGGAAAAAATCGGTGAAGGATCAGTGGTTTCCCTGAAATGAAAATTAGGAACATCCCTGAAATGGATTGGTTTGACTTGAGGGAAAGAAATATTTCAATGATTTTCAATGGATTGGATGCCTGCAGAAAAGAGTGGATGGGTTGCTACCAGCCAACGACCAAAACATACCAGAACCATGTTCAAGCAACTTGTTTGGTCTTTCCCAAAGCTCAGTAGCCCAGCACTCCAAAATCGATCCAAACGCACGATATCATCACAGCCCGGAAAGGCCCGAAAGGCCCGGCACCTTACGTTTCGGCATCCCGGTGGTGCCAGCAGATGCAATGCTTCCAAAGCCCGTAGTCCCTGGAGCAAAGCTGCTGCCTGCCTTGGCGAATGATGTCAAGCGAATTCGAGGTGCAAAACTTGGGATCTGTTTTGATCCAGAAAAAGGTCTGTGAATTTCATGGATAGAAAATTGAGGTTCCGTGTTTCTCCATCATGTAACTATGTTGCAATTGCCAGTTGGTGCACTGAAACCGCATCTCCCTGGAAGTACTTGGTTTCCCTGCTGTCTGTGACATGGTCATACTGTACAGCCTCCCGCGGAAGCTCAAGAAAGACCCGCTTCGCTGCCGTTGATGAAAGCAGCCAACAAGTGGCTATCCAGCAAGTGCATAATAATTGCCAGGAAACTGAACACAAAAACTCACAGAAAAAAACTACGATTGGATATCTTCAGTCACAGGGTGCCGCATCAAACACAGCACGCACATTTATGTATATTATATAGTTATATAGTTATATATAATCATGGCGAATGATTAAAGTATTAAACTACCCATCCCAAGGTTTAGGCTCCGACCGCGGAGCCCCAATGCAGCACCACGGCACTCCCCAGTCACTCGGTCATCTGCGAACCGTCTCGAGCCAAAACATGGTGGATGTTCCTACCATAAAATGTGGATTTCATCAGCAAAAATCTTGGGAAAATTGTGGATCCAATAGATATCAATAGCATCAAACAGAGATTTCATCCGCAAAAGTATGGGGGATTCACCAAATATCTCAATAAATTCGTGATGGGTCAAGACCCTCGTACCCCTGATGTAGCCCAAAAAATCGCCGGTATACAAACATGGTTCATCCTCCCGTATGCGGTCCAATAGGTTTGACCAATCTCGTTAATTCTCTTGCCACCGATGGCACCCGGACCCTACATTATGTGAATTTATGTGATTTGAACAGTCACGACATCAAGTTTCTAGGAAATCTGGAAGTTGAATGAAAGAAACGCTTCCAAAGTTGGCAGTCATGCCATACTGAACTTGAAACGCAAATCTAGCAGCCTGCACTTTTTGACGTGAAATGATGTCACATTGTCGAGAGCCGACCCAGCACCTTCCCTGAATCCAAAACTTGGTCCATACTTTGAAGTTGGAGACATTTAAAGAATTTTTACCCATACAAGTGGAACATAGTGAAACAATGTACAAATCGTTTCAGATCATTTCAGTAAGGTGCCGCTTGACTGTGTGCTATGTAATCCTATGTACATATTGAGCGCCTGAACATTGGATTTTGTACCATGGCTGTTATTGGAATTTGCCGCACCACTCATTTGCTGTTGACAACTCCTGGCATCGACAGGAAAGTGCCTGGACATTCTCATGCAACAAGAGACTGAGAGGCCACAATGAGCACGTGTGCGCATTGATGTTTTCCCAGGCCTGTTGGTACTTGTCATCCTGTGTGTAAAAAAAATATACAACATGTAACATGTATATTTATATTGTGTATTTGTTTGTGTATATATATACATATATATACATGAAACAACAAGAGTAGTGAAGCATTCATGTCCAAAACTTGGCACAAAGGAAGGTAGATGTACAGGAGTTGTTTCTCGCTGGATATTGGCGCTTAGAAGTGCTACAGATTGACAGCCAGGCACAGCAGGGCCCCCTTGGACATTGAATCTGATTGCCACTTTCTGTGTCATGTGTGGTGCGTCTTGAAAATGCAAGTTCAGGACCTTATTACACCTTGTCTACAAGACTATACAAGCAATATGCACAGGTGCTTCAGTTCGTCTGTGTCTGTATGTGAATGGGAACGAGTCCTACATGTGTGTCTGTGTATACCTATAGTCTGAATATGTTGTAATCTTTGAATGTCTGTGAGTACGTGTTTTTGGGGGCTGTCTGTGAGTAAGTTGGTGGTAAATGAGTTGATGTATTTGAAGAAGGTTCGTGATTCCGCAGGTAATCAGACAAAATTCAGCTGTATGTGGTTGTATGCAAGGTATAGCTGTACAGCTGTGCGCATATCAATGGCAAATATCATCATTCACCGGACCTAAACATCTCCCACTCCTCGTCCTTCGTTGGCGCATGCGAGGAATCCACAGTGCCGTCCACCGCAGCTTCCATGGAAGGAATCGCCGTGCTGCTGCAGCTGCTGGTGACAATATCTGGCACCGTATCACCCAGCAATTTCCTCAGCAAATCTTCCTGGTCGGGAATCGCAAATTCCAGGCTGCACTCTTCCCAGGGACAAGCCGTCGGGATCGCGGTGAAGTCCGTCTTGTGCCTGCTGTGCAGCTGTTTGTTGTGGTTGGTATATGTTGGTATTTCTCCGCCGTTGGATGGTATACAATATGGAGGTGTCCATCAACGGAGGTACCCCAATAGTTTGATGGTTTATAATGGAAAATCCGAGAATAAAAGGGATGCTTTCGGGGTACCCCCTATTTTAGGAAACTCCCATGTGTCAAGTCGGATGAGAAACATAACGAGGCATGGACACATGACACATGATCCTCACCCTTAACCCATACTTGCTCGCAGATTGATGCTCAATCCGACATCGGTAGACGACATTTGCCCCAACCCTTTGACATATTTTTTGACAAGCAACTCTGGCGGTACACACACTGACGGTGTATGTTCGTGTGTCCTTGGCTCACCAGCTTTGGGACTGATGGAAATCTCGTTGAGGGTACGTCATGTTAGGTGTCGACATTTGGCAAAAAAAAACATCACCCCAACGCATCAAGGCCTTGTTCTGTGTGTCCTTGGCTCCACAAAATGGGATTGGGGGGTTCTTCATGGTTCTTCCCCATCCGACTTGAGCAAAGTAGCAACAATCCACACCAATTTTAACCATGCTAAGTGCTGGAGTTTCTCAAAAAACATCCAGAGTGAGTTTGCATGATTTTCAATTCGACATTGGCAGAAAAACATGATGTTCTTGGCAAGCGACCTCTTTGGTGTCCGGCATTGATCCAAGTGCCTGGGTTGATGGTCATCCTACTGAAAACCTCCAGATGACATCAGATGACATCGGACGCCGTTTGGAAAGTCCAAAAACTCAAGCATGACATCTCATGACCATCCTTTCAACATCTTTCAACATCTTTCAACCCCAGGCTGTTGACGCTTGCCTTGCTGAATTGGACGGGCCACGGTAGAGAGAATGGATCCAGAGAGAATGGATCTGGGTCTGGGTCCAAAAGGGCGTTGCTTCTGTGAGCTCTACAGCTCCACCATCCACTCCACCGCTCTGCTTCCATGGCCAAAGCTTGGGCGCAGCGGTGGAAGAAATGACCCGCTGAGCCACTTGCGGGGACAAGCACCAGAAATGAATTCTATGGCTATCCAATGCTATCCAGATAAATGCACCACTTGCAATGGATTTGGCATATATCATCTGTCCGACTCCAAAAACCTTGGGTGCCTGTAAATTCGGTACCCCAAGATAGCCCATGTGCACTGAAACTATTTTCTTTCAGAGTGTGCAATTATCATCAGCCACTCAAAATGGAGAAACCTCTGTTAGAAGGGAATGTCCACCACACCCTTCTCCATTCCATCTCCAAAGCACGGACCCATTGCTGCCTCCCATCACCATTTATATACATTTATGAAGCATTGCCTTCAAAAGTTCTGTTGGGTCTGGAGGCAATGTTCCGTTGGCAGTGCGTTGCCCCGCGCTTTTTCTCATGCGTTCTGGGAACATCTGGGGACGATGACAGGTGCATCATCAGTCTGTTGATCTTTACGCAGGCAGGCGGCGACTCACCGCAGGCACGAGTGCAGCACTGGCTGGTTGGCAGTTTCAGCACATTCCAAAGATGAAAGTGAGGTGATTAGGATTCTCATCCAAAGAAAACCAGCTTTGATTTCAAGCCACCAGCCGTCACCAACTAGAGGTTTGAGCTGGACACACGTGTCATCAAAAAGCTCAAGCTGTACAATGGGAGCACGTTTTATACACATAGAGAGAGGGAGAAATCTCTTCGGTTTGAGGTGCTGCTGTAAAAGATATGCGCGGGTACTAGGCAGGAGAGCTGCTAGAGCTAGCAGCTCTCATCGATGTTCGGCCATCGATCTGACGAAATCCTGGTCAATTTGCACCGAGGCAGGGAGATGAGATGTACCATGTGCGAGTCACATGCAGCTAGGTGTCCATCCACCAAACTATGCAGATATCTTCTGCGGTTATCATCCCTTCATAGGCTGATCTCCAAGAATCCACCAATTTTGAGGGATCTCCCAATTGACTGCTTCTACATCTCACCAAATGTGTATAGATCAATGATAAAATGCGAAATCCCACGTGCTGGCGATTCCCTTTTCAAGATCCAATGGTTTGGAGCTTTAGCCCATCATAGCCCATCCATCTGCCAATGATCCTATTGGGTTGCTAACCCACCTACTGAGCCTAAATTGCCTAAATCCTATATAGGTCAGGTCCTAACTCCAGTTGGATACCCCATTGCCTCACAATTTTGAAGGTATGAGTATACGCATGCAATACACATCATGTGTCAACAATTTAACTCATATAACAAGATTTACAAACCATCTACTAAGCAATTACTAAGTATTTACTGACCATTTCTATACTAAGCCATCAAAAACAAACCTTCCTCACTTCAGATCGGCTGGGCACCTGAGTCTGGGCAGCTCCGCATCCCAGGGCTGTATCGCCACCGGTCGCAGGAGCTCCATGGCTCCAGAGGTGACGTCGCGCACGCTGTCCATCAGCTGGGTCAATGCCCTCGTGATGTCTGGAAGGGGAGGGTGCTCCCACTTACACGGCGTCCTCCAAGATGATGAGTCGATGAGGCTTGGAATTTAGAAAGGGACATTTTAATATATTTTAATGGCCAATGGGAAACCACTGTAAGACTTATAAGAACAATGTTGAAAATGGACCGAAAAATGGAACTCGATTTTTGGATCGGCTCCTTCGGCATTTTCCCTCGATATGGTGCTTGCAGATGACGTTGTGGATCCACAGATTGTACTGCTTCTCACCATCGCTCCAGGGTAGGCTGGCAATGGAGTCACAGGGATCTTGAGGCTTCCCGAAAGAAGCCTCAAAACGCAAAGTAGCGGATGTATTTGTTTAAAGGAACGGATAGAAAATGTTATTTCAAGTACTAAGTACTTGGTACATCTTTGTACTATGTTGTTTTCCTATCAAATGTGGCTCCATTTGGGTCCTGCACAGTGGCACCACCTAGTTACAAATTGGTGTATAATCCCATCCAAGTATAGTTGTGATCACAATAAACATGTCTCCTAACTGCTTACCCCAGGAATCGTACAGTAAGTGGTTTAGTTCACCCCAGCTATAAGAATGTGAAAATACATGAAAATACTAGGGTAGGCTTGCTTCTGTAACCGACACCGTTACCCAACTGCCAGGTCACAGTGACAACACCGCCTTGCAGTCCAACGAAAATATCGCCACGGGCTCTAGGGGCTGCAAACCTTTGGGCTATGAGGAGAAGTGGATCAATCCTGGGCCAGGGAAAATCTTGACCGGAAACCATGGGTTTTGACCAGATCTTTGATGGGGGGTTGCAGATTTTCCCTTCCAATCTGGGAAGATACGAATTGTAAGTCACATTTGATACTGTAGTATGAACATCTATGTACAGTGAGATCTAATTACATCATACGAATTGTGATTTCTGATAGGACATATTGTTTTGTTAATACATACGTTATATATATATATATGTTTCTATGATAATATATATATACACAAATATATACTATGTATGTGTGTGTGATATGGTTGTAAGCAAAATAACATAGTTCATGAATATTTATGAACATGTGTAAACAGATGCAATCTATACAGTTCCTATACATATACTGTATGTAAATATACTCATCAAATCGTAACATAACAAGACTGTAGCCATTCATGAGGATGTCTCCACTACCTGGTGGTTTTGCGGGAAGCAAAGTACTATGGGGGTAGAAACAGGGATAACCACATGACCATCAAAGCCTCTTTCCATTTTACAAGTAATAGCAAGTGATGCAGTTTTTGGAATTTTTTCCAGGATCTTCCCTCCTCAAAATCACCTCCGATGTTCTATCCGACATGGCGTTTGAAGCCATTTAGCCCCGAGGCACAGGTCTCTTCTGGACAATGAACTTCGGAGGCACAATCAAGGACAGGTGCTTGTACCTTGGCTCAGTTGGAGTACGTTGGGATCCCATTTAGACAGGGATCTAGAATGATATGGTGATATCTATGTTTGTATATATTAGTGTATATATATATATACAATCATCCTGAAGTACATAGAATATGGGATGTTTCATGCATATGTCCATTTTCCTGAGGATTTGTTGAAACTTTCATATTCTATCGAAACCTGCTAAACCTCCGAAACAGGGAACCCCAGAGCCAGGATGCCAAACGTCACCTAAGGAATGCATTAAGATAGGGAAGAATAGGGAAGAAAGTGAGCTACTCCAGGACTCCAGGATGACTATATTGGATATGATATATATATATATATATTTTAGTATGTATATATATATATATATATACATATCTTTTTCTGTGATTGTATGCGTATATATATATAATATATATATATATCGAGCCTCGACAGCCAGGATGACTAAACTTGAGATGTTTAGCGATGTCCACGTAGAATGATCGGTTTGAGGATATCAAGATATCGACAACCAGTTACTCCTGTGAGTCGGTCCAATTTGGATGGGAAACCAGCGGATTTCGACCGTTTTTTTGCATCCCCTTTGCTCCAATTTTACCATTCATCCTGATTCATCCTTGGTATTAGGATGTATTAGGGTCTTCCCATGAAAAATATCCAGGATGGTCTCACTCCCAGGGTGGTGCAAGGTTGTGCAAACCTGAGTCAAGCAGCCCGGCTTTCGCTGCTCCAGTTTCGTCTAAAGCTGCAGAAGTCAAGGGGTCGGAGATCCTTAGCCCAAAAGCTGGATATCTCACGAGCATTGTCTTTGAACGTCTTTGAATGTCTTTGATGGATTTCCATGGCTCAAAATATTCCAATCTTGGTCTCATAGGCTTCATCGTACATCTCTTTTTGTGGGTCCATGGCTACCCAAGTTTTGGGCTTTTGGGTTGCCGAATGTTGCCGTACCCTTTCTTGATTCTACATTCCGTAGTCTATTGTTGGTTTTCTTTCCCTATCGACCCCAGATTTCTAAACTTGGTTGATGCATTAGAGGAAGGTCAACCCTAGGGTGTCTGCAAAATGTGGACAAACCATTAAAAAACGTCCACAGTTTGACGTCATCACTTGGGGGTCATTTGACGTCATCCTCCCAAATAGACCTAAAACAATAAACTGTAGATGGTTTGTAACTGGGTTTACCTCATGAATGTCAACCCTCGGATTAATAGACTCGGTTGACAAATTTTCAGTAGGATTAGTCCCTTAAAACAGTGATAAATTATGATAAAGCCTATCGCCATTGGTACCAGCCCTTTTGGCTTCCCAATAAAAATCGACATGAATCCCATAATTTTATATGCCTATAATAACAATTCCCATGATTGTTCTCATAGCTATTCCCATATTTTGCCCAAAATTTCCCACGATTCTTGCATCCTCTAATCATTGTGAGTTGTTTCTTGAGCCGAGGCACCATAGCTGCAACTTCAATCCTGGCGGATGCGGATGGAAGACGATTTCTCCGGTCCGGTGCGTCAAGGGCGTGGGTTCAGGCCCTAAGCACGGTGGCTCGAACCCATCGCCGCTGTGGCACAACATGGAGACTCTGAGATGGAGCAGCAGCTGCGGTGAATCAGTGAAGTGATCTGGCCAAAAACAAAAATAAAACACGAGGAACACTAGTCACTGGTGTTTGGCTTCTTTGGAAAAGACTCATTTCTCATCTTCCTGAAGTAACATTGCTTCAGCGTTCATTTTTGTTGAAGAAGTTTCGAGACGTTGCAAGCGCGGTGAACCTCCGCTTTCAGAGGCTCACCGTGAAACATCTGCGAAGCTGCACTCTTCGATCTGCCACCAGGAACTTTTGAGATCATCCCCATCAACAAAGAAAAACGCTCAGCAAACTGGGTTCCAACCCTTTAAAAACAGGATCTTACTATGCCTTGGAGGCCCTCAAAAGGTAGCCTGGTGGCACTAGGACCTCTAGGAGTACCAATGGGCTTTACCATTGATATACTAAACAACCAGCACAGCTCACAACCCAGGCATTTCACTTCAACTTCACTCACTCCTGAAGATTAGAAACGTCAAGCAGTGAATACCCTCCGGTGTCATCAAACATGGTTTGCTGGAAAATCTCCCATTTATAGATTATGATTATTTCCCATGAAGACCTCCATTTAGTTCGGGGATTTCCCAGCCACGGAAATGATGACACCTGAGGGTATCTGTAGATTCTGCGACTTCCAACAGCCACAAGACACAACAGTTCCATGATGCACCATGACTAAGTTGTAGAAAAAAGAGAAAAAAAATGTCCAAACTTGCGTTGAACACGGGCCATGGTAAAACCTACGTCATCCATTTACTATGCATTACTCATCATTACTCGTGTTCATTGGCCAAAATAGGTATTCCATGGTATTCACAGTGGAATAATTGTCCCAATGCAACCAGTGAGTGTCACCCCATGTCACCCAACGGGAATCAGCTGCCCGGGGCCCCCAACGGTGGCATGGACCAGACAGGGTCTCCATCGGTGGACCTGCCGAATGGTCCAAGTGGCTTGAAAGTTGATGTTGGAGAAACAAATCCCAAAGTAGCTGCCAAAACAATCTCAACTTGAGTTTTACTTTGGTTTAATGTGTTTGGCCATGCTTTGAATGTCAATTTTTGAACACCAAATCTCAAAGTACGCCTGTGTTTCGCCCTATGTGTTGGTTGTTGGGTTTCTCTTCTCCATTTCAGGACACAGCCAGAAACGGAGCCGGTGCACAAGAGTCCGAACATCAGCTCCACAGGTCGATATGCCAAGTCCTGCACGGATGGGCTGCGTTTGGAGCAAAGAGCCAAGTAAAATGGCAGTTGCTTGCAGGAAAAGTACCAGGAAAACATAAGTCAAATGAAGACTATCATCCAACATGAGTTTTGAACCCTGGTTCTTTGTACAAATGAAGCTGAATATTTTTGTATACATGTCCCAGTCAGGTGCTCATGGGTTCCCACTTTTGTGACAGGTGGTTGTGTCCTGGTGGATAATTTTCTACTGAGCATAATCAACGAAACAACCATTGATTTCCTCTACTACTTACTACTCAAACAGACAAAGAATTGGCATTGCTCATCTTTGCACTGAACCAGATACTCAAATACTCCCTCTGTTTTTGATGATATTCACAGGTGAGTTTCAACCTTCCTCGTTGATATTTACCAGTAGTACCGCACAAGGCTGTGGCGGAAGTTTCAAAAATAGGAAACCTATAGGAGAGGTTGGTTGTTGTGAATCAGGGATGGAAGAGCAAAGCCACTGATGGATCGAAAGGTGATTGATCTCTCTCACTTTTTCTCTCTCTTTTGTTCGCTTTTTCTGATTACCTACCTACCTACCGATCTATCTATCTATGTATCTATCTATCTACCTACCTACCTACCTATCTACCTATCTATCTATCTATCTATTTATCTATCTATCTATCTATCTATCTAATCCTATCTAATCCTATCTAATCCTATCTAATCCTATCTAATCCTATCTAATCCTATCTAATCCTATCTAATCCTATCTAATCCTATCTAATCCTA
>Ga0126342_10000102_pt1 | contig 56675 bp, 54 predicted proteins | sample Cyp1metagenome_FD_92528 | JGI IMG/M metagenome (GOLD analysis project Ga0126342, IMG submission 92528) | Coral microbial communities from Lord Howe Island, Old Settlement Bay, Australia - Cyphastrea 1 metagenome | ecosystem: Host-associated > Invertebrates > Cnidaria > Coral ...
ATTGCGGCTCAGGTAAAAGTAGCTTGTGCGCCGCTAGCTTAACGGTTTTCTTCCCACTTGTTATAGGTTTATCAGTCCATTTGGGTGTAATAGGAATTACCCCTGCTGAAACCTGTAAATACAAAAACAGCAAAAAACTGATGGCATCATTGACAAGATGGAGATTTAGTGCAACAAACATCATGAAATGAATATGATTGTATGATTTAATATGATTGTATAAATTATATTATATTCAGTCGATCTTTTTGTAAAACTCGTGGTTTCCTGCGTATTTTCCAGTTTTATCGATGTTCCTTTCCAGTGGAATGATGATCTCACAAGTGAATTTCATTTTTTTCTCGGGGTGTCAATGAACAGCCAGCAAGAGATAATCAAGATGATCTTCCTGTCGGAAATGGCCATGCAACATCAGTTCCAGATTTTAGGGTTTCTGTGTCGGATTATTACCTTTGCTGCCTACTTATTTGTGTTCCCCAGTTTACCAACATTTTTTACCTTTTCAAAACTTGCTACTCCCGAGACTGCGAAAAATTGTTTTGCCTGTTTAGGATCCCAACTTTTGAACCATCGGTGAAATTTGAATTAGTGACCCCAACTACAATTAGATGAATGTGGTAAATCCCAAATACTCCAGCAATGACTTTCCAGAAACGCAGAACAAATCTACCAACGGACGTTGCGGCTCAAGCCGGACGACATTTCCCGGCAAGAGAAGCAGCTGGGTTTTCTCGATGTGGGCGCCCCAACTTTTGGAAACAGAAAGTACATACCACGGAGCAGTCCTCTTTTTAGGTGATTGATGGCGGTTGTTTTCTCCAAACGTCATTGATTCCAATTTTTTCCCCAACACTGGAATCCAGATATCATGGATACCGATATGATACAGATCATACATAATGAATGATATAATGACAACATGTGACAACAACCAGTTATTATGAAATACATCAACAACCAGTTATAATGATAACATATTATGCCATCAACATATTGTTGATCATACATCAACAATCAGTTATTATGAAACTATCATGATAGGCTGGATTTGATGCCACCTTCCCCCAACGGTTCCAACGAGATCTGGGATCCACAGTCGAGGTCCCTTTGGAGCAACACCTCTTATGAGGGGCATGGCACCCAGCGCAGTGTAACGGAAACCGAATGGAACGATTGTTTTTGGGCAATGAGATCGTATATCAATATGTGTATATATATATAGGGTTGCTTTAAGTGTGTTTTCTGAGTGTCTTGAAATAAAAATAAACATAATCATCATCTGTATTTTCCCAACTTCGATGTTCTTGTGTTGTCCGCACCACTGAGGCCCAGCAAGAACGAATGGTACGAAGGCGAAGGGAAGTTCACGCAGCTTGGTCGCCGCGATACCCCCTGGATGTCCTGAAAGATCTGCTGTGCATTGCTGTGCAGATGTTCCCTCAATGAGTGGATAATTTTCACCAAATATGGAGAGTGACAGATGGTATGACTCACAATGTGAGGATAGGTCACCCAGAAATGGATGGAAATGAGGATTCCAGTCACGCGTTTTTGGTTGAATTTGACATACGATTAGAGAACGAATTGCAAGGTGCAAGGGTGTTACTTTTTGACGCTATCGAAATGGTAAACATGTCCTCCACTTCTAGCTCTTCGGAGGGTCCTGTATTTCTGGGACCAAAATGTCTATATTTTTCCGAAGACTCTTCATGTTTTTGCCCACTAGTGAAATTTCTTCCAGAATTGCCATTTATCTTAGCTACTCTTACTTATTTTTTAAAAATAGAATGCCGCTGCTGGCCATTTATAGATGATTCTCTTGAATTTCTCATTGAAATACAACAAACATGATGATATTCTCATTGAACTATAAGTGTAACCATTTAAGCAGTTTCTGATAAGATGAAACCATTTTCTACCAATCCAATCAATGCACATGATAAGATGAATCAGTGAAGTCAACATTTTTTCCTACGTTTTTTGCACTGCAAGGGCGCGCCACCCGGGCTAAACCGGGCTGAGGTTTCCCAATGGCGTAGTCTATGTAGGTCAGTGAGAAGCTCAGCCCTGCATTGTTTGGATATTTTTATGGGATTGGACCAACAACATTGATATGTTGATGGTATTTTTTTTGGTATTTTCGATTGTATTTTTTGGGTATTCTTGTGGTATTTATGGGTGGGGTATTTGTGGGGCTTAATATGATGTTAAAGGAGTCTTAAAGAGGTATTTTATGGGATTTAATGGGGTTGAATATGTCATAATTCAATAAGATTAAAATGGTATCTAAGGCACTAACATAAGGCGAGGTTAAACCCACAACATTGTTGATGATTTCCCCTAAATTTATGAATATCCTGGATATTTGTTGTTCCAATGTTCCAATGGAACAAAGGTGGACTTTCCATTGCCACGTTGCCACGATGGCGGTGAGCCCATGGCAATCATGGGTTCCCAGGTTCAGAAAAGGTGAATTCCATGGGCAAGGTGCGTTAGTCCTTGCCTCGAGGGTTCACCATGAAAGCTAAGAATTGTCAGATGGTCCTGGATTCTTGGAGATCTCCAATTTCAAAAAATTCAAAACAGCAAAATTCGTTACTTGTTGTGCTCTGCTGTTGTTTTGCACCTCAAATTGTGCTCCGTGGCCTGTGCTCTGCGGTCATGAGGTCTACCCAAATGGGGGCCGCTACCAGGCCACGTCCAAGTCTCAGAATGTTGAGATGTGCCTGTCCAATGCTAGATGATAGTTTAATGTCGTTTAATGTCGTTTTCGATAGGTGCCTGATGTGAACCTGTCATTCACAATGGAGTTCGCACTTGAGGCTTTGACCAAGGACCTGGTTTGAGTTGATCCATTTCATTTAGGAAGCGCCTGAAGGCTGAATGGAGGTACCTCCATAGTGTTTGATTTGGTAACACCACCACCACAGCATGCTATGTACCTCATTATACACTTCAAGATCCTATCAATATGTGTATTTTGGGCAAATCATGAACAGTGACACATTCATTTCCCCTGGGTTGCTAAGTTTCAGGTTCCATTGGATTTATCAACGATTTTGGGTGGCTGAGATGCCGCTTTAGCCCTGAGAAACCTTGGATGCCGGTCTGAGGTGGGAGCGAGGATACGCAGTGGAGGGCAGGCCAGCAACAAAGATGTTCGTTCGTATTACTTGGGGGTTTTTGGTAGAACAATTTCGGTGACGTATCCCAAATTTGATGGCTTTTCCATGCTTATCCTATTTTTTTGTAGTAAGATAACCATTTTGGTGGTAGACTCCATCTTCAGACATGTCTTTCTTCTTTCCGGGACCACACCAACTTGACACAACCAATGAACTTCAGGAGATGATCAATGGAAAACGACCAAAGCCCAAAAGCATGAGAGAACTCATAGCATCTGATAGCAGGATGGTTTTCCAAGCACATAATGAACCGTCCTGAGCCTGCAAAGCTTGATGCAGAATCCAACCGAACAATGACTATTTGCAATATGAACATCATCTACAAGTTGAATGGCTTGTTTTGAAGGTCCCGTGGTAGTTTTTTTTTTTTTTCTGGGAGCGTATTTGCGCCCAATGTTTCTTTTAGGGGGTGTACTATGAACATTTGCACACATGCCACTGATGCACATACTCAACGCCAGGTACGTCTTCAATGACGGCCTCCTGTATGAAGACAGGAACTGGCAGTATGTGTCGCAAGGTGATCGACGTTTCTACACCGAAGTCAAGGAAGGTGCTTTCGCAGCACTGATTTTAATGGGCCAATGGGGATATACTGGGGATGGAATGTGATCCAAAAGAGGTTGGGATATAGTACCACTGGACATAGGCATGTGAATCCTGAAGATGGAAACATTAACAATGAAGATGAGAATATTTTACCAATTCATTCTCAAAGGACTCTCAGAAGCATCCCATACAATCAAGGGTAATCCAAAGTACAGTACCTTTACCATTTTTTTGAAGCTTAGCTGTGAGTGTCACTAGACGCATCCATTTTGGCTGGTTTCCCGGGTCCCGGCGTTGAATGGTTCATTTCAAGTGGACAAAGTGAATTGCTCAGGGGTCTCGACAACATTTCCCAATTTTTGGAAGAGGTCAAAACACATTCATAAACTATCACAATCCGAAATGGGGTTGTCTTAAAATCGGGCGTTCGCAAACCTGGTTTATCATCATCATTTTTACCATACGTAGAAATAGCATTTGTTCAGGGAATCCCCGAATTTTGCTGTGCAGTGAGTGCTTCAAGCGTCCGAAACTTTTGAGGTCTGAAACCTGCCGGCGAGACACTCTTGACCAATGAGAAGGCACCACTTATTATTTTCGGTGGGGGAATCCGCCTCGTCCCTTCACCTCTCCCCCACTATCTAACTTATCTCTAAACTTACCTCTGTAAAATTTACATTTGTCGGACTCATGTCTACTGAATTTATGTCCATCAAACTTATTACTTCCATCAAACTTACCAAATTTGCCTCTATCAAACTTGCCTCTACCACACCTACCTCTATCAAACCGATGTCTATCAAACTTGACTCTATCCAATTTTCTCCGCCCAACTTTGTCTCTTTCTCTGCATATCTTTTCCTTCTTTTCTTGGGAAGGCTTAATATGTGTGGTTATCCGATCCATTTTCTCAAGTAACTCAAGTACTACCTTCATTAGGTTGCTGTTTGTTTACTGAGTATACTGCTTTCAATCGCTCCCCAAAAAACAGCAGAAAGTTTGGACAGAAACGTTGGACTCAGTGACTTGGACAACTTTGGTGGTAAACGTCACGTCTGTGTTTTTTTTGATCGTTTTAATGCAAGACCTGATGAACCCCATTGTCAATTCATGTAAACTCGGCAAACCAAAAAATGTCCCAGATATTGCAATGGTTCCATTGTTGAAAATGGGTAAAACCATGGTTACCATATCCAACTGGGGCTTTAACACAATAACCCTAAATGGTTTGTGACAGGCCAACAAGAAAGCAATCGATCAACCCCATATCAAGCCAAACAACAGAACCAACAGCCAATCAATACTACATTGTTGGCCAATTGGGATTGATCAGGCCTAGTACGAAACCAATCATTTCGCTGGTCAGTTGTTGGGCCTGGGCCTACATGAAGGGATTGTGCCCAGGTGCCGCCTCCAATTCCCAATGGCACTTACGATTACGGCGCGCCGCGGGTGGTTTTGGTCTCAACATGAGGGTATCAACTTGTAACCAAATTCATCAAATTCGCAACATGACTGTACACATCAGCTACACGGAAATTAAACAAAGAAAACAGGGAACTCATGTTGATTTTTATAAGGGCCCCATGGCAGCCGTTGACCTGGACCGTGAGATCGGTGGCGTTTGTTCGGTTCAAGCTGACGTGCGATGAAGCTTCCCCAAAGACAGCGGGAAATAAGCACAGCAGCAGAGGTTTGAACATATGCCAAAACAGTTGAAAACATATTTGCAGATCATGTCAGTTTTAACATGTTTTTTTTTTTTTAATCTCAAGACACTTCTAGAATCTTCTAGATATTTCATGACATTTCAACATGTTTCGAATGGGTTTTGAATGGGTATCCTAGCAGTATCCTAGCAGTCCAACATCTCCACCATTCCTTGGTGAAGGTCTGGGGATACTCAGCTTGAAGCCACGACACCATGCCATGGCGAAATGCTGGTGTGGCCTCCCAGGGACCGTTGCCTTTTTACAGAAGGATGCTGACAGTCCCAAAGGATGGCTGAGTATGTTTGATATTGTTTGATCATCAATTTTCAAATGCCAATTTGCGATCCAGAGTAGAGTATTGTGAAGCCAATCAATTGCCAGTTGTACATATAAGTGGGGTTCTATGCGCCTGAACTTTTAACCCTTGACCTGGGTGTTTGCTGCGCAGAGCTTCACCATTTCGCAGTGAAATACTGTCACGATCTTTTGTAGACGATTAGAATTGTACAAACACACAATCATGATATATGGGTAGATATCTGAAAAGGACTAACACTAGGGCACACTGAGATATTAAGAATACATAGCTCGGACGCTCTGTGTCAGTAGCGCACAGCGCAGTGCGATTATGAATATAACAATATATATATAATAATAACAATAATAACAATAACAATAATAATAATAATAACAATAACAATAATAATAATAACAATAATAATAACAATAACAATAATAATAATAATAATTAATATATATATATATACACATTATGAATTAATATGAATTACGAATTAAGAATGATATGAAATCGATGCAATCGATGACTGTAATGGACCGGAATTTCTATCCAAGTCCTCCAGTCCCCAGGCGACCCATGGGCGGCCTCGGCCTCGGCGGCCGGCTGTGCCTGGCCCTCGGCCTTTGGAGCTGTGCGATGCGAAGCTTCGTGCTGCCCAGGTGGACCAACTCGGATCGATTTCTATAGGTTTTTCTATAGGTTGCTATGGATTTTGCTATGGATTTCTGATGAAACATGATAAAACCACTTTTTGGAACGATCATCTTGGAAAGACCTGGTTTTTCAAAGTGAGCTCAGATTTTGTCGAATGGCGCATGAGTGTTCGATTTGGAAAAGAGACATATTGTGGATCGGTGAAACATGTGGGATAAGTGACATATATGTAGAATAGATGGCAATGGGCATAGTGATGCATTCACCAGCTCATCCTTCGGTTTGCGCAAGTCTAAGAGACCCACTGAAGAAGGGCAGGCAACCAGGCAACCCCTGATAAGAACAGGAATGCTCCTGTAACAACATCCCCTAGCAGGCTATTGCAGGTTTACTGTAGACACCCATCAACAAAAGCCATGTACAAATGCTAGGAGATGTTCTTGGGGCCAGACTGGCTCCGATCACAACCTTTCAACCACCGTTGGGATGTGGGTGTAGGAAAAACCTTCGTGGAATGCCAGGATTCAGATCCCTCCGCGGAATCGGAATCTGTAGGTGAACCGATCTTCTCATTGAGGTGTCGCACTCCGTGGTTCAATCCTGACTTTTGCGACCAAAATAGAATTCGATTTTTCTGGATATCATGATATCATCCCCATTTGTGTTAGGGAAATTCGGATTGATGTATCCACTATGAACTGTTGATAGCTGCCAGGTGCAACGACCGGTTCCCAAAGACCAGGAGGCCCAGCATAGACCTTTTGGGTTGGATATCCCAAGTTGTGACATCTTGAGGAAAACGACAGCCACGATAAGCTGTGAGATGTGGTCCAAAATATTAAGACCCCAAATAGCCTTCTGGATCTGTTTTCGTCTTAGTTTGTTCTATCCAATTTCAATGGACCAAACCTCCATAAGACATAAAGTGAGATCAGGGTTTCTGTAGGCAAAATCAATGAGTTGTGCAGGCGAAATCTCTCTTTTTCCAGAAGCTCCTGATTCTTTCTTCTTGATTCCAAGTTTCTGCAGCTAAACTCCCCACATTTTACAAGGCAATCACAGTACATCCATCATTTGTCTTCCTAAACTGCTGATTATTGGCAGGTTAAACACGTTTAAACTATGTTAAACCACGGTTAAACTACCCATAATCATCATAATCTCCATATTCGGTGGCTCAAAAAAAACCACCCGTGAAAACGACCGTCAAATCGCCAGGCCGGTGGCGTTGCGCTCCCCGCGTCTGCGGGATGCCGACGGTGCTGCGGGATACCGACGGTGGCAGTGCTTTGCGAAGATCTACTGCATCAACCTGGATGACAGGTGAGGTAACAACTGTTTAAAGCTCATGGCACGTCTCTGTTGTGGGGATTATATCTAATATATATATATACATAATAAATGTATATAAATGTAGATATGAATGTGTGCGTGTGTCTCTTATCATTCAATCCTAAAACATCATATTATGTCAATTAATATGGCCAACTCATGGTAGAACCACTAAACGGGCTGGATATATATATATATAGATACACATTTCTGAGCCAACCCAATCGACAAGTTAGCTGTATTTTTCCTAAGGTTAACGACACTATTGGATGGGGGTGCTTTAATGGATTGGAGATGATCAATGGGTCAGATACTTGGACCACTTAGCTCACATCAAGTATTGAGGCCGGAGCGCTGGCAATTTATGGAGCGCCAGTTCCAGGAATCTGAAAGCATCGGGAGTGGAAGAACTGGAAGAAATTCTTGTGATAGAACTGATACGTCGATTGATTTTATAGCGGTTAGTTTGTGAAATTGGTGTGGGGAGTACTGAGTTTTCAGAGGACCTAGGAAATATCTATTGAGTTGGAATTATCATAAGACTAGATGCCATCTCTGATGCGTGTTTTACTGGCTAGTGATTATCGAAGAGGAAACCACTTGAACTATCCCAGTCAACACATTTATCTGGGGATAAGTTTGTGATCAGTAGCAGGTGTTTGTCATGTTCTACTATATTTCGTTGCATTGGTACTGGCCTATCCAGTGCCTGATCGAAAAAAACCACTTGATCACTTGAGATAATCCCATAACTTGAATTCTATTGATATCTCTTGAGATGACTTGGGATATTTGGTGACCACATCTCATATATCATATATCATATATCAGATATCATGTGTCATGCATCATATATCATGTATCATGTGTCATGCATCATCTATCACATAGCAAACATATCACAAAACTTGGGAGAATCCCTCTATCCATCCTCTAACTCCAGTGTCATCCACTGCCTCAGGACCTGCAGATGCCGGTGCAACGCTGGAGCGCTGTAGATGGCAGACGGTTAGACTTCAAAGCCCTTGAAGATGCCTGGCACAGCTTTTTTTTGGGAAGATCTCCCATTTTCTCAGTGGAACACTGATTATTTTGATGGTTACCCTCTGGTGAACTAACATAGCAATGGAAAATGGCTATTTATAGTGAGTTTTCCCATTAATAGCATGGTGATTTTCCATTGCTATGTTAGTTCACCAGAGGGTAATTATACAAATTAACATAGTGGTTTCAATGATTCCTCTCACTTTGCTGGGAAAAGCCACAAGTTTCTTGGTGAAAAATGTGAATTTCTAGGAAATACCAAGGTATTTTGCAGATCACAATTTTTCGGATCCTCCCATGCGCGGCGGGTCTACGAGGACTTGGTCTATGGCGGCGAGCTGAGTGCCGAAGCGGTGCAGCGGCTGTTTCTGCCCAACCAGCAAAAGGTGTGGATGGCAGATGGTCATTACATTGGGTCAGCAATGCAACGGCGAGATAAAAATGATATAAATATGATATAAATATGATATGACTGATATATGGCTGATATATGGCTGATATTCAGATATATTCAGTAAGTCACTGGAGATGTTTTGTTGCGAAAGGGGAACATTGTGGATTTCACCAGGGGGATTGGTGTCACCTCAGTCATTCTTCGATCATCCCCCTGAGAAAACAGTCTCTATACGTCAAGCATCTCCAAATCGAAAGATGACTTGTTCCAAGATCGGAAGGTTGGATGGTTGGCAAAGAGGATTTTGCCGGCAAACATATGATGTAGCCGATCAACCCTGGTACAATCATGAAACAAATCATGCAATTCACAATTGTGATCATATATATATATATAATTATTTATATAGAGTATAATTATATTATTAGTGATTCACCATGATTTTCCCGGCAAACCATTTGATTTACCATAGTATGGGACTTGCAATGGCTTTAGCTGGTAGGTCTTTGGAATGGACCTCACACCTGGTGCCATTGGCTGTGCGTTGTCCCATATGCAGATGCTGGGCAGCGAGATGGTTCAACCTGTTGATCATGATGTGTTGGTCGCGGGGCCTCGCATTTCATGGGGTTTTTGTTAGTGTGTGTATATATATATTAGTGATCAGCAAATGGGCAAAATATCCAGGTGGTGCCCCTCCCCTTATTTTAACTGATCCAATTTCTATGGCTGATTTCCTTCTGCCTTGGACCTCCCAGGATTTGGCTGGATATCATGACGAGACACGGTCAAGGCAGGGCCTGGAGGTTTGTGGCCAGTGATGGGTGATATGGAAGTTACAACTTGAGGCAAGGGACGCTGCGGGACGCTCAGTCACACGACAATCATATGAATAGTTATCGTGGTGTAACCCTTCTTGTTGATTCTCCTAAATACACATAGAGAAAATCCAGCGGTTGATAGGCTTGATCTATTCAGGGATGCCCTTGCCTTTTTTGATATTGTAAGAGAGAATAAATACACCATGACCATGCACCCCTTAGAGACATCGTTGTCGCTGCAGGTGAATTTGAAGGTGATGAGCGAAGTCAGTTCTTGGTGGTTTGGGTGCCCAAAAAGTCAAGGCACTTAAAAGGAAGCATAGAATGGGCACGGAGGGGGCATGGAAAGGGTGTTGACCCAGCGGAAGATTTTCATTTTTTTTTTGGAAACGTGTCCCAACGTGCTACACGGTTGACATGACACCCAGCTCATGATAACTTCAGCCTAAATGCCTGGCCCAGTGCATTGGGCCCCAGGATGGTTTCACCACTGGGTTTAGCCAAGTAAATCTGGGGGATGACCAACAAACTACGGATGCTCCATGATCTATGATGACAACAGGTATAGATTTTCCGAGGTGGAGGACGACTGCGAGTTCGTCCCCTACTTTGATGAAGAGCAGGTACAACGGCGCTTGGATGAGGTCCCCCAGGACGTGGTTCCAGCGTCTCCATGCAACCCATGGGTTCCACGGTAGGTTTCAAGGCTGTAATAACTTTAATGTGCCAAACATAGCAGGATTAAGATCAAGATATGGTGAACTTAGATCAGTACGGTTTTCCCAGGCGAATTCGTTGCCGAACATCAATTGTGGGCCGTTGACTGTTTTGCCTTTTCCTTTAGGCCCAACATGTGTTGCATCAATCCCCAAAGCTTGGGGCTCCTGGATTTCGGCTGATTTCATCCTGCTGTTTTCGGCAAAGAGGAAATCCCAATTTGTGCTGGGTCAGTTCCCACTTTCTCGATTGTTCACGCTATGAAGAGCAAAAACCCTTGGCATGTGGGGCATCCTGTGCATATTAGAATTATTAGAAGTAAACATGCATCATTACTTCAGTAATCATTATACTATAATGATTATAGTAAACATATCCTGACTTTGTTTTTGATTCTCCACACTGGCCTCATTTTTCGGTTACGACACTCACGACACTGACGACTTGGCGCCAGGATTGGCAGCTGGTCTTTTTGGGGGGCGTGGATGCCATGGGTCTGCAGCCGCTGCTGCAAATCTCGCCAGGCGTCAGGCGTCCATGGGAATTGTCACCATCTTACAATGGCAGATAATTATTACGGTATAATTTGGATAATATAATGGATAATCTGCTAATATGTTTCTAATCCATGATTATATGATTGATTATGGGGAGTCAAAGATAATTACTACAGTATAATTGTGATCGTTGATGTTGATGGCAACTATTTGGGTGGATACTTATACTTGGATGAATTAGTGGAGTATTGTTGTCCACCATGGGTGAAATTTGAATTTGCGTGTTTTTGTAAGGGCACTGGCGCTGGCTCCTGTTTTTCAGGCGAGTGTACAACGGATCTCGTGAAACCACGGCCTATGTCATCAACGTTGAAGGCTCGAGTCTGAATTTCACCATGATAAGCACCTTGTATGCGTCATGGACAAATTGTGACTAGTGAGCCCAAGAATTATCACATGAAAAAGTATCCCTTTTATCATTTGTACAAAAATGTTAATCCCAAGATGAGATGAATTTTCATATCGAGGCGCCAGAGAGGCGCTGAAAGTGTGCTTCCCATTGTCTTGGCAGCTGGATACGATGTTGACGATGCAGCTGGGCATGATCCCAGCGGTACCGGAGGTGGTGCAAAACAACGGGACTGTTGTAAGGTTTTGGAGCTTGGTTGGTGGTGTTTTTTTTGAATCTCTTGAAACAACCAGAAATCAGTGGATTTTGGGCATGATATTCTTCCATGTTCCGAATGCCCCAGAAACGAGCTACATACTTGTCACACGTTGTCACACCCCGAAGGAGGTTTTGCATTCCCAGGAGATAAAAGAGTGCCCCTGGCGAAACATTATTCATCATAATATTGGCAAAAACATAGAAATGTTATTATTCATTATAATATTCCTGATCAGTAATGGTATTATATATTCATTATAATATTCATGATCACATCACATCATTTTTGGTCAAATAATACCATTAATCATGAGTGATGGACTATTCATTATAATATTCATTAAAATATACCATATATATTACTATAATGTTCATTATAATACCATTACTAATATAATGAGCACATGATTTTTGGTCATGGACTAAACGTCCCGGTGCCCAAATCCCCAAATCCCGACAGCTCACCTTGAGGCATTCGCAGCTGTGTGATCCGCCCTTGTGGGTCAGCGAAGACATGCAGCTGCTTGGTTGGTTGGTTCCCTGAAAGATAAGTTACTGATGCTTATTTTTGTTGTTTGCCTACCCTGCCTACCCACTGGTCGGAGTCTATCAATGTCTATCACTAATCGCTTGTAATCATCAAACATGATCACTCCTGTGTTCAGTAGGGGCGCTTCCTAGGCTCAACGATCCGAAAACTGGCCAAGAGCACGCCAGAGTGAAAGTGCACAAATCAATTCTCACTTTCTGGCCACAACCCACAAGCTACCACGTTTGCTGTCCGATTTATCGATTGGTTTTAGATCCTGATGATCTCATCCATGAGAGTTCCATCCTGGCCAAGGCTTTCCTACACGGTGAAACCAATGAGTTACATCCTGTGGCCGCCACTAGCGGTCCAGAACAAGAGGGACTTCCGTCACGCGGCTCTTGAATTTGCTGCAGATACAGACAGACGGGCACCACTTTGAGAAGCACCATCTTTATTTTATCAAAAACGCATCAATTTTCCTATATATATATCTATACACACATACACGTACATATATGTGTATCCAGGTATTACAGATACTTGATATCTCAATGAGATTTGTTTTTCCAGAGTCCTTGCCTCTCGCCTGAGGAACTGACGTCCAAAAGGACGAGCATCCGGAGTTCCTACACTCCAACAGCCGGAGGCTCAGGGCTGCTGCGAGCTGACCAGCTAAAAAAAACTATCCAACAACCATGCAAAACAGAAAATCTTATTTTTGAAGTAACAATCAACCATTTAATCCATTTACAATTTCAACCATTCAAGATTTACATGGTTAAATTACCATCAAATATCAACATCCTACAGCCATCCAAGAACTCCGAGGCTACGAGGTCGCGCCAGAGGTGCTGCGGCAGCCGCCACAACGCCAGGAATTGGTGGGAGAAGACCTGGAAGCGTTGGATAGGACGGCGACAAAATGGGTTGAGAAGGTACCATGGGGCAGAAGATGTTTGTGATGAACAACAGGAGTTCTACTGGATGAGCAAAGCGGGTGTTCACCAAAGGGGTACGCTTCATGTGTAAACACAGGAAAATGGAGATACAAGCAACAAGGACCAGTACAGAAACTGCAATGTTGGGGATATAGAATCAATAGCGGAAATCGAATAATCAACATGCATAGTCACCATAACTGCTGTTGACCTATGTGATGGGGACTGACTGACCCCAGCTGTCAGGAGATATGCTCTGGTGGGAAGTTGGGATGACTGGTTGACCTTTCATCCTTTCCATTTTTCCGACCCCGTACTAGCTGCAGAGGTTGGGATCAAATGGGATGGCTATGCTGCTTTAAGGGGCCAGTCAATGGGTCCCAGGTTGGTTATTGTAAGGAGTTATACTACCTGGTTTTTGCGGATCAGTATAACATAGTATAACTTATATAACCCATACTAGGGGAACCTATCAAGAACATATATAGTAAGCTTAATAAACCCAGTTAGCAAGTCCCCAATTCGTGGTGTTATCCTACAACTGGGTGAACAGTGGGATGATCCTGCAAGTATCCTCCAGACATGGCTGGATGGGAAATCTCCATTTTTGATGTTCAGTGACATTATCATTTGAGCAATGGACATGTGGATAAACAGAATTCTGTGAATATGTGTATCTATTTATAGTCGATTTGTAGATGGTATCCTCCAGCAATAAAATCTAGCAACTGGCAATGACAGACAAATATGCGGTAGATCACATATTACTGGATGTTGTTTTGATTGCCAGGCCAGAAACCATACGTAATTAGTATGTAACTTTAATATCGCCAACAACATGGGAAGCAAGCAGTTGGGTCGCAAGGGAGGAACAACGAAACATACTTATTGGCACTGGGAAATATCGGTCTTCAAGATTTAATGGGAGAACCTTTTTGTTGAATGAATTTGCATGATTGATTTTTGAAAGCTACACATCTCCCAATTGTCCCTTAGCTGCACTTGACAGTATGACCAATTGCAGGTATTTGGACAGTACTTTGCAGTACTTGCAGTTGAGACATCTCATGGTACGGAAATATCAACTTTTCAGGAAGTCCCACATGTCCAGTCCATCTATAGTTCGAGCACATCCAAAAACCGTGCAGTTAACTATCAAAAACTAGTCAGCGATAGTTGTGTGTTTTGTTTTATCTGCCAGTTTCGGGACACGAAAACTGTTTGTTGCAAAGCCAGAGGATCAAATTGACCAGATCAAAGCACTTGGAGGGGCTTGAATCAGCATCCCCGACTGTACTGTTGTAGAGCCAACAATCCATACCCGCCATACCCAATTTTAGCAGAAATGGATGGTGTAAACCGTGAAAACCATGCCAAATTGGAGGTTTACTTTTGGGCCTACCACTGCCACATTATTCCATGAAATCCCCGATCAAATGGAATTCCCTAATTGGAGCCATTGGAGCCTAGTTCCGATACATTCTGCCAGGGTTTAGAGTATTTGATATTGGGAGGATTCAAACCCACCAAGCTTACGAACCAGGTGTTGATTCCTCTGAACATCCAAGTCATTGGTAAACGGCACATAGTACGTATGATGTACATGATTTGACCATATGGCCATGGTTATATATATATACATAATATGTCCATAATATATACATAATATATATATATAGATAGATAGATAGATAGATAGACAGATAGATAGATAGATAGATAGATAGATAGATAGATGGATAGATGGATAGATGGATAGATGGATAGATAGATAGATATACCTGTCTTCTGAAAAGGGTCATTTTTTTGGGGGTCAGTTGGTGAGTTTTAATTGACGCCAGGTGGATGTGCCGCCCGGCGCGCCTGTGGAGTTTCAAGTGCTGCGGGACAACGATTGGAACCAACGAAGCTCCGTGGGGGTTTGGAACGGGATTGCTGAAGCTGGGGAAAAAACAATGGCATGTTCCTTTTGGATAATGGAACATAACAACTGACTATATGATCAGCGATAAGTATATCCCAAGAACCCCCCAAAGATTTTCGGATTTTCCAATCCTGGGTCCAATGATTTCCAGAAATCCCATGCCATTTTGGCCAATGCCAATGGCTATCTTTCTCCATGTTTGCTGAGGATTTTTCCCAGAGGCCGATGGCAGCATTCGCTTAGGTGGCAGCCATGTCACTTGGCGGTCAAGATTGTCGGATATCACTGGATTCCTTTTCAACTGACTTTGGGAATGTTCCGGGGCACAACCCGAATATTTGGGATGAAAACACATGAACGTACATTAACAACATTTATCAACCAATGTTGTTGTTCATCCACCGGCAGCTCAGCAAGGATGCGCATGGCAAGAACTGGCAGCAGCAGGTGCCATTGGGTCCACCCAAGAAACCTGGCAGCGTGGGAAGATGTTGCGATCAAAAAGGCTCAAAAGTGAAGGTCTGTTTTGAACAGTCGAGGATTATTGTTGTTGAAATGGTTATTCAACTATTTGACCCATATATATACATATATATTATTATAGATTATATATTATCATAATCATATATCATATATCCACATGCAGTCGTAAAATGCAGATATTGATTTGCACTGTCTGCAATGGTTGATCTTCTGCAGTACTTCCCATGCGCCCAGGAAACTCCATGTTGCCTGGGACCCAACGGGCGGAGGCGCAGCTTTAGTCGAATAGATGCTGTGATGTTATCTCATTGTTGTTCTGGCCTATACCCAGGGTGTCTTTGACCATCCCAACCGTTCTTGTTGCTTTGCTCATCATGTTCTGTCCAGCTAGTTGTGTTGCTTACTTTATGTTTAGGAGATGTTGTGAAACAGCCTCGATTTTCGCTGTAAATCCTGATTGTCTGAATCATTATTTTTGTTGCATGCCCCACATGTTTGTCTGTTACTTGCTCTTTTTTGGCAGGTTAACATGTTCTGCTGCAGTGCGCGTCTTTAGCGGATACCATCTATGTTTTTGGTGGATGATGAAACCGTAATTGAATTTTTGCAGCTCAAATGGAGGTGGCCGGAGTAGATTATTTCTCCCTCTATTCATCAATATTTCAGCCGATCACACCAAGCATCCACAGATCATATTCTAACTACGATCATATTTCGACTACAATCTTCATGAAATCCCAGCAAGACTTCACCAAATTGATGACATCTAAAACATGAATCATCCTGCTGCGATGCGAGGCCGCCTGGAGCATTGCCTGGAAGAGCCCAGTAGCGTGGCCTTGGCGCGGCGCTATGCCTTGGCTGGGAGCTGGGATGGGTGTCTTGGAGCGTCGGTGGAGTTTTTGTCGATTTTTCTCGTTTTTTTTCCCCGAAAGAAAAATGGCATTTGAAATTTTCTTGTAAATATATTTTTATTTTCTTTAAAAAAAAACAAATTGGGAGGATGGGGTATGGAATCAGCACACACGGGGGCATAGCTTGATATAGCTGATCCAACTAGCATCACATATCAAAGATATCGGAAGATGCCATCACTTACAATCATATGATATCATATGTGTATTGCCCTCGTGGAGAGTTTAGCCAACTACAGAAATATGGAGCTTTATTTGGTAGAAAGTGGTCGGGATATCACCAACGATCACATGGTTTAAGCCAACAACCTGGGTATATTTCACCCCCTCATATGGGCATGGCTCAAAATTTGAGACCCATTGGAAACCACAGATGCATCGGTCATGGTAAGTACAAAGGGCCATTTTTGGACCCAATGACTGGTCTCATAATCCATATGGAGCATGTGGAGCATATGGAGGATGTAAAGCAGCGATATCCACAGATCCATCAGCAGCTCAGCAGCATCACTGCAGGTGGACGTCCCACACAGCCTTCGTGCACTCGGAGGAACAGTTGGGTCACTGGGACAAAACATTGGACGTCCCACCCCGTGGCTGACGGTTGGTGTATTGGAGAATTTCGGGGTGCCAAGAAAGTATCTGGTATCATTTGAATTTTGGGAGGTCAACTAACCGCGCCCAAGAATTCCTGGTGTTGAATGTTTTGAAGGGTTCAAGCGAAGAGTTGGGTTTAATAGTTGGACGGAGTCGTGAAAATTGGCCAAACATTTCCCCAACAAAAAAAGGTATTTTAGTCAGCAAAAACGAACAGCAGGATATCAAGTTGACAAGTCGACGGGTCGGTAGCGGTAACCAACTGGATGCTGGTGATATCATATGAAATGTATATATATATATATATGTATTGTATATATATATATATATATATTATGTATTGTATATATATATATATATATGTATATATATATATATATGTATATGATATAATGGTGGTTTTCCAGCTGTAGAAGTCAGGTACCTACGTGGCAGCAGTGGAAGTTCCAAGCAGCTTGGAGATCCAGTGCCTTGACCTGTATGGTTCACATCAGATCGAGATGACTTGCGACCAGCTATGGTTGTGATGGTTACCATGTTCTGCAGGATTTACAGGCATCGTTGTTGAGGATTGTGTAGCGGATTTGTTCCTGCTATCTACCCACTTGTTTTTAAAGATTGTTGGAGGCGCAAATTTGGGATCCACAAATCCCACTACATTTTTCTGGGTATCTGCAAAGTCCTGCATGATTGAGACTAAATGAGTGAACGATGTGAACGGCCTTCCCCTTTTTGGGTTCCCTTTCTTATTTTGCATAATTCAGAAATCTTTCCCGAAATTGAAGGTCAGCCGTAATCCCTTCATATCCCTTGGTCCCTTCGACTCGGCAGGTTCCAGGTGGTCTGTCTGGGTGGCGAGTTCGATGAACGGATCTTTCCCTCGGAGACGGGGGAGATCTTGGGACCCAGCGGAGATTCCTTTGGCGCCTTGGTGAAAACGGGTGACAACGGGTGAAAACGGCTACAGGGGTTCACTGGACATTTCTGTCGTGTCACTGGTGATGTCACAAGGTCGCAATTGGCGCTTACCAGCGCCCACGCAGCCGCAGATGCTTTGGGTGTTTTGACTGCAGCTTAAGGAGCTTGAGGCGATCTCACCAAGAGTTGGGATAGAACCTAGAAATGGATATATCACGCATTCAAGTTGGAGGAGACTCATGACTCATGACCTTATGACAAGAAGAACCAAGAACATTAATATTCCTAGTCACTACTCTGGGAAAGGTCGGCCACAGATGATATCCTTGTTCGCCTGTCGAGGTGTACTGGAGCCCTGTTGGCAAACGGCGACTCTCCGTCTTTCTGGATCATGTTGGCGCCACTTGACCCTTTGAAATTAGAGAATGTCAGTTGGAATCAGTTGAAAAAAACTTGGGTGAAACCACATTCTACGAGATTGGTAGATTCTGGTGGATGATGCACTTGAACATTTGCCAAGCTTGGGGCTTGATACGGAAATCCATCAAGAAATTTGGTGATGGGGAACCCAACGTTTGAGAAACATTGAACTGATATGAAGCTCCATGGTACAATAAACCAGTTGAAGGGCATGAAACTTGCCATTTGGACCTCCCACCACAGTTTTCCAGGCCGAACCTCATCTCCCGGTGCAAAGCAAAGGGAGCGCCAGACGGAAGCGGAACAAAAGATTCGATCCTGGATTTTTTACATGTTAAGTAAGGCTGAGTAAGTAGTTACTACTGTAAGTAGTAAGCACTGTAAGCACCAAAATGTTGGGGTCTAGTGGTTGGGAACTATGAATCCGGGAACAGCTAACGACAGGAAATGAGGATATTGCCTGGATTTATATGATTAGTAGAAACGAAACTCTTGAGATGGTCATTCAAATGCGATATGTTTTTCTTCTTTTGACTGGATTAAGAGTGGATGATCGTGGGTCAGGGTTAATTTCTTGCGTAGACCAGGCTTCAAATCCCAGTAGAATGTACTAAATCATACTGAATCATACTGAATCATTGTTTCTTGGGAACAGTTAAGGGTTGTGCGTATTGCAGCTGGTGGTGGTGGTGATCGTGGTGCAGGATAGGACGCACCACATTCCGATTTCTCATTCTGAGGGGTTCCAGCGCCGGGCATCGGCAGGGGCTGGGTACTACGATCCTCTCACCGAGCAGATCATGTCCTACGATGGCAAAGAGGCTGCAGCTGAGCTGTTGCCAAATGGGTCGCAAGAGGTTTCCCCAACTTTCTGCTTTTTGACGATTTTGGAGTCGACATCAATTGGCCAGATTTTTCAAGAAATAGATGGACTGTTTTTGGATCAGGTTCTCGGCTACGTCAACGAGGCCAGATGGGAGTGTAGCAGGAAGAAGGATCCATTGCATGGTATTGCACATGGAAAAAAAATGATCCTTCTGATTCCACAAAGGTTGCTTTACCTGAGTGATTTGGAAGGTTGATGGACTTATCCAGTGGATAGTTGGAAATGCAATAAACACCCGAAAACATATTTTTCTCAACCGTGAGATTTTGGTTTTCCCCAACACTTTTCAGGCAAGATCGTGCGTATTTAACACTGTTGGATCAATGTGCATTTGAGCGCACTTTCTTGTGGTTTGATATACTCAACATGTCTTAATCCAGCCCTTGTTCACCCCCGTTTGCTCCGAATCTGAAAAGAAAAACTGCTGATACCGACCACCTTCCAGACAGGTGGAAGAAGCCTGGATCAAGGACGACACGGTTATGTGATGTTAGCTGAAAAGGGAGTTGCCACTGAAAAAAATGTGAACATAGCTTTGCAACGCAACACCAGGTGGGTTTCAGGTTTCCAGCGGTGCGGTTCTGTTCCGGTCTTTAAACGTCACTGCTGTTGGGAATGGATTGTTCACCCAGCTGAAAGGACCAACCAACTGGATGAACTTGACTTGCAAAAATCGCCAGAGTATCATCAAACATCAGGGAACTATGTCGATGACAAGACATTGGGATCATGCTTGAAATTGGTTCTTTGCACCTCTTCATTCGCGATTGCTATACTCTTACGGCATATTTGCCCATGTCTTTCGATTGTTTGGTTGGTGGACTCTCCCCATCTCTGGTGCTGAAGCCATGCAGGACCATTGCCGAAAAGGTTTCGAGGAACTCCGGGGCGAGACTCAAGGTGCACCATCATGAAACATGGAAAACGATTGGGACTTGGGCAAGAATTAAGCATCAAAGATTGGTGGCTTTGAACTCTAACAGCAACACATAGGTAAATATTGGTGAATGGTTGCTTCGTAGATTGATTTGAGGAATAAATGGAGGAACACGATGAAGAAAATGCAGCAACGTGGCATCACGGTCTTTGGGACATTATCAGACAATAACACCAGCGAGATTTGATCTATTTTGATCTAATACTCATGTAATGATACCATGATACCAGGGACATGATTTTCATTGTCTTCCAAGCTCTGGGATCAACCAATGATGTGTGTAACAGAGAACCAGCAACATCAGCAACACACACAGAGAGACCCTAGAAACATGGGAATAGAACCAGCAGACATGGGTATATAATATATATTAATATATAAACAAGATATAGATGTCATTTCAAGCATCTGTACTTGGAAGTATCAATGGTTGTGATCAGCTTCTAAGCAATAAATCAACTTGGATCGATGAAATTTACTCTTATATCACCGACGAACATGGTGATGCAATCATCAACATGTGGTGTTTTCACCGCGCACGGGGTGTTTTATCAGCAAACATCGATATTCAACTTGTTCAATCCACTAATGTAGCGGGATTCACCAACAAGCCTACCACCTATAGCTGGCATGTTTTGGTAGAGGGTATGAACATGATCCCAGTTGCATCTGGTAGGAAGAGGCCCCTCACTGTACGAGCCAACTCCAGTGGTTTGTCATGGGACATCCCGAATGTTGGGACAAACCTACAGATCATAATCTCCGGGTTGCATATCCAATATAGAATATATATATACATTGAATATATACCATTATCCAATATCTTGGATATCCAATATATGACATATAGAATATATATATATATATGTATATATATGATCTTCCCATCGAATCCAAGGTTCGCCCCAAGAGGCCGAGGCAGCTGATGGTTGTGGGAGTTGAACCAACAGCGGTGGGATTTCCAACGGGTTTTGAATTCGTTGATTTTTTTTTGAATTCGTTGAGAGGAGCCAGAATTCCTGGGTGTACTACAGTAGTTTCCGGCAACATTTCCGTAAATCCACCGAGATTGCTGACAAAGCAGGGCTGGAGATCAGTGCCTCGTTTCAGGCAGTGGAAGAGCGAGAAGGCGGTCAGTAGATTTCCCATCGACAGCAATTTTGACCAACAGAATTGGTCAAGAATGAAGATATCTGGGAAGATCATGGTTATTTATTCATATTTATTCACTTGACAACAGTTGACTACAGTTGCAACTGCAGCATCCAATTCCTAGGTGCACAACTTCAGCTGTTTCGCAGTGGCCCCAAGTCTCGTGCCCATTTCTCACCCGGTTCCCGTGCGTTCTCGGCGAAGCCGATTGGAAGGTGCGGATCCAGCGCGAGCAAAAAAAGTTGGGGTGAGCCCTGGGTTTTTGGGTGTAACAACAGATAGTCTATTGGCTACATCTGTAGGGTGTGAGTATTTCTTTCAAAGTACCTTTGGTTGACCCATATTTATTTGGAATGTGTTTGAATATTGTCGTTTTGCAACGTTTGCAACCATGGGATCTGTTGTTTGACCTCCATGAGTCATTCTTCTTGTTATACCTGGCAAGATTTTCCGCATGGCGGCATACTACTCCCCTACAGTTGGGTGGGCCACAACATGCCATAGGCCGTCATGGGCAGGTTTCCCACCATTAAACTCGGGGAATCAATGGGCAGGTTTTACCATCATAAATATGCCACAAGGTAGCCCTCCAAGTGACCCATAGGATAGGATGCACCAGAAAGGGTCCAACTTGGTTTCATTGAAATGATGAAATTTAGGTGGAAAATCCCAATAAAGTCAGGCAATTTCCACCTTTCATGCCAATTTAGGCCATCAGCAAACTGAACTTCAAAAAGATGAATTTGGTGTTTTTTTTTTGACATTTCCATCAGATCCATCACTTTTTCCAGCATTTCCAGCACTTATTTCAGCTACTGTTGAATCATTCAGCTACCATTCCCTCCATGTGGCCATTGGCTCAGCGTTGGCCCAACTTCGCCTGCTCTGGTGGTGACCTTCGCCCTTCGCCATGTTTTTGGACACCGAGATGACGCACCAAGCGCTGTGCCAGGATTTACTGCAACCAATATCTGACCAATATGCAATGATGATGCAAGAATGATGATCATATGAATTTTCAGGATATATTTCAGGATTGTATGATACTTGCATGATACTTGTATGATACTTGCATGATACTTGTATGATACTTGTATGATACTTGTATGATACTTGTATGATTGTATCCGCAGAGCATGCCATGTTTTTTCTCGGAGACTTTGGACCAGGAGCTAGACCTGGAGCAGAGCCGGGAGGCCCCATGAGGGGCGGAAAATGGTGTTCCTTTTTGTTAGAACAGGTAGAACACCTTGCTATGTTGCAGGATGAACTAAGGGCTCACTTCTGGTGGCTAAGGTATATCTGATACCAATATTGCTGTTTGTATCACCATTCTTGATAGTCTTTTCATGCTTATCGGCTTATTGGTTTCTCTCCAACTTTCGTGAACTTCCACCATTTCGTGGCTATTCTCTCCTGTTGCGACAGGTGAGCACTTCACGTACAGAGCGCTTTTCCTGGCGCTTGAAGGCCAGCATGGAGTCCATCGGGACCAGAAGTCAGTGTTCAATGAGAATGAACCAAATCTATCCACATCTATCAAGCCCAGGGGAGGAAACCAACAATACCGGGTCGATTTCGATTTAATCAACCAATCTGGAGAATGATCAAATCGACATAAATTGTCAATATCTTTATGTCTTGCACTACTCTGTATCCAATGAGTACATCATTTCTTGATTGGCCAATGACCCACCGGTGCAATAAATCCAATCATCAACGATCAGATCCACCAGGCGCCAGCTGGTTGGTTTGAGCCAGGCCGTGGAATTTCTCTTAGAGCCAGGTTTAATCCGTCAATATACATGGGCCATCTGGATCCATCTGGGCTCAAAGATCTTAGAAGTGGTGAAGTGGATTCACATCACCATTGAGATCATTGAGCTATCCAGCTCTTTATATCTCCATTTTCGCTTGGTTCACCAGCAATTTTGTCACTCCCGCAGCTGTGCCAGATTGCGTCCCTCCTGGCTGTGACGGCAGTGCTGGGACTTTTGTTCTTCCTGCCGGAGGCTGGGACTGATGCCATACGAACCAATGGTCCGGCAAAATAGGGGAGATATGATGGAGATATGATGGATTTGGTTTGGGGTATACAACTTGGGGTACCGGAGTTTCGGACATAGCCATGTGGCTGGAAAAATCACACAGGCTGTTCTTGTGAGTGGATTTGTGTTTCAAGCTCCTACCATTCCTGGCAGATTTTGGCAATGCCTGGTAGCCATGGCTATCAATTGGCCCAAGTGGCAGGTCACTGCGGCCAAAAGCACATCTCTGGATCTGATCTCTGAGAGAGTCTTGACTGAGAAGAGAAAACAGCTGGGTATGGGCACACCAGCAAACCTCCGAAAAAACCTTCGAAATGGGAAGGTGAACAAGCCTCGAAGCGTGTTTTCTATGTTTTTTTTTGGGATGTGAACTTACGGGGTACCAGTTTGAACCCGTAACCACGGGGTGATGTGAGAATCTTGGGATATACTGTACTCAGCTGATACAGTTCCTGGGTGTATCAGCAGTGAGAATCTTGAAGGCACATGTCTGACTGACAAAGATGGGAACATCCCTGACAAACATGTAAGGAACATCGGACCAAAATGGGAACCTGTGCAATCAACAAGGGTAAATAAGCAAGTGAAACCAGATTCACTAACCAACCCAACATTCACATGGAAGCTGCAGAAGATAGACTGGTTTCCAAAGTTCAACGCTATCGCTGTACATGTCCCCATCCAATGTGCCATGTCAGAGACCGCTGGAAGCATGACCAACAAATCGTGCAGCATCCCCTTAGGATAGGAACCCACCAGGACCCATATCATCCAGTAACTCTGGTGTCACGACGAAATTTCTCCAAGAAATCATGTTTGAATCCCCCATCTCAAGAAAAATCACCATGTCTTGTTGTTTTTAAGTTGGGGATCCCCATTTACAGCAATATACAAACATATAAAAACAACCACTTCATGATTTTCATGTTTAGATCCCCATGTTTTGGCAAACGGACGGCCGTAAGTTTTCCGTGAGGTCAAAGCAGTGGTGGCCTGGAAATCCAAGGCCGGGGATTTCACCAATGGTGAAGTAAGATATCATGGTGGAGTTTAAATGCAACAAATGGAGTTTTTATGGTGAAAACCATGGGATTTCAAGGAGGATAATCAAGAAAGGAAGACATTGAAGGCTTAAATCACCCGTGAGGACATGGCGATCCAAGCCGAATGATACCCTGGTCTTTCTGGTTCGAAAATTGAAGCTGGCAACGGACAATCCCCAACTAGGAAATCATAAATATCATCTACAAATGGAAGTACCTGAGTTGTCCCTTGCCATCTCAGTTAGAGGATTATCACAACTTCTGATTAAGCAAAACATATCTATAAATATTCAACCATCCACAAGTTGGGATCGAACTAGCACAAACAGGGTTTAAGCCTACCAGCATGACAATTTGTGGTGGAAATAGCCGGTTGCCAACGTTCGGCGAAAACAAGTTTCCAGTTGGAGATCTCACTAGGGTTGGGAATCAAATCACCATTTCGGGCAGATAATGCACCAACTACTAAGCACTACATATCCCAATGATATCCCCACTTTGAATACCAATTGTTTGGGATGAATACACTGATATTGACTATTTGGGATGACCTTATATTCCACTTGATGGTTGATCAACACCTGTCACATAATTACATATATATATATAATATGTGTGTGTGTGTGTGCCACTAGCCAGTGGGATGAATAGCCCAGTTTGCTGGTAATCCCCCGGTAAACCCCACAGAATTAACCCCATATATCTCTATGATATCCCCATGAAATCGCAGTTTTGGAAGCCCATCCCACAGTCCCAACAGGCATTGACCCCAAGGAGAGCCAGGCGACCATGAAATCCATGCAGAAGGCGGGGATCCAACACAATGGCGAAAATAGAAAGTTGAGTAGTTTCAATGGCTACTTCACTGGTCAAAAACTGGGGGTTTTGACATGAAAAAGGGAATGTCAACCGACAGCATTCAACATGAGACAGTCATTTGACATTGCAAACATGATGATCTCTTGCGGTAAGAACGTTGAATTCTTGAATCCCCATGTTTGCCGATAATTACTCCATGACCTTCTCATGATTAACCCACTGTTGACCCATTATTACCCGGCTTAAGTGCCAAATTTTGGCGGGTGAATGCAACATTTTGGTGGGTAAATTCCCTTTTTGGATGGATACACTCCATTTTTGGTGGCGAAATCTAGGTTTTTCGTGGGTGAATCACCATTTTTGGTGGGAAAACCAGGTAAACCATCACCAAAATTCCAGCCCAAAAACCAAAATCCCCTGCTCCACCAGGGATTCCACGCTCTGGGCGATGTCTTCGGCTCGGCCTTTGGCTCGGGACAGAACCGATGATGGGGACCAATTGAGAAATAATGATTTTTCAACGGGAGGGTGATTGTCCTGATTGTTGTTTTTTTTTTTGTCTAAGTCTATTCGGTTTGGTGATTTTTTGTTTGATTTTATGCCTGCCGGCTTTTGCTTTTGCTTCTTTTCCTCCTAGGGTATACTGTTTTGCGTTTCTTCTTATTCTTTTCTTCTTCGCTTTTCCGCTTCTCTGGTTCTCTGCTTCTCTGCGTTTTTGCGTTTCTCTCTTTTTGCTTCTCTGTTTTTCTGCTTTTCCGCTGTTCAGGAACAGATTGTAAAGCCATGAAACAAATCTTAAAATCAATGAATCAATCGGACCGAAACCAACCCCAAGGATAAATAAACCTTAAACCAACCCTAAAGAGAGCCTAAACCAACCCATAAGAAACACTAAACCAAGTCTAAGCAAAAGTAATTAAACTGAAAACCAACCATCAAAAAAAACTAAGCCAGCCCTAAACCAACCGCACATAAACCCTAAACCAGCCTGAAGTCAACACTAAACAAACCCTAAACTTACCCAAAACCAACCGTAAATAAGACCTAAACCAACACCAAATGAACCGTAAACCAACCCTAAATAGACCCTGAACCGACGTTTAATAACCCCAAAACCAAACCCAAGCCAACCTTAAATAACCTTCTAAACCAAACCTAGATAAACCCTAAACCAAGCATAAACCTTCAAAAGACCTGAAAAACCAACCCAAAACCTTAAACCTTAAACCAAGCATTAAACCTTAAACAAACCCTAGATTTAGATACACCCAAGTCAACCACAAGCAGCAGCATAAAACTGTCGAAAAAATGACCCTTTTACTCGATGTTTCGTACAGAATCCTAGCCCCAAGAAAATGAAATAGACAAGATTTCCCGAAATAATTTGGCACCCTTTTTCAACAAACATGAGAAGATACCTTCCTGCAATCAACCTGGAAATGGAGAAAAACGCATGTTTGACAGATAGAAATCAGCAATCATCTATAACTGCCCTTGCCATGTGTGAAGACCTGAGGGTAGCAAATCGAACATAGGACCAAGAATCATTTCTTTAACTGTAACGCTTGACTTTTGGGGAATGCACTGAGATGATTTGTCCTATGGAGAAGATGGCTGGACTTTCAGATCCAACCCGGACGCTTTTTTCCGATGTTCACCAAGCTTCACCAAGCCCCCACTGGCAGGAAATTCCAAGGAAAAGCTGAGCAAGGGAGAATCTTCTCTGGAGGTGTGGAGGTTGAATGATTTACCACACTGGATGGTAATTTACCAAACCTGCCATGAGATCTTCAGATCTTGATGAGTGATATGATCCAATATATTTCCCTATGTCCATCGTTCAATCATGTCCACATATATTTTATGGTTTACCCATGCTTAGCTCAGATCTTGTATATCTTATTATACATGGGGTATTCACTAATTTCACTGATTTTCTGCTCGAATCATCACTCTTGTTGGCATTTCAGTCGACCAATATCAACCTTGATTCGGTCCTGATTCACCAACTTTCGTGGCCCACAATCAGCCCAAAGAAAGTCAACACTGGTTGGTGGTTTTATCCTATATATATAATATATACAACTAGGTGATCCCCATTGTTTCAGGGTTGAAACCAGCCAGAAGCCATGACTTTTGTGAGGAGGCGAAAGGAGCCATGAAGAAAGCGGAGACCGCCATGATGAACGTCATGCAGGTTGATGGTTGATGACTATGCCATGTCATGAAGCCATATGAAATCGTATGAAACCACAAATCATGGGGTTCAAACCGTAGTTGATGTAGGGATAAACTGTCATTTCTAGCGGAACCTATTAAGATGGAGGATTCAATTACGGCTTCGGCCATGAAAGCAGCAAATCCATTGAACTAGAAGGATCCTGATTGAGCTTCCCCATCTGTACCCTACCAATAGCTATCAATCCTATCCCATCTTTTTATAGGTTCTGGATGGTTCTGTTCCATATTCAGTAGGTCATTTGATTTGTGGATATATCCTCAGTTTGGTCGAGAATTTTTACGCTTCGGAAAATCGAAAAATCGGTCAATCCTGACATCTTTACTCCCCACCCAGCTGGCTTGGCTACAAATGAGACATCTCAGACCAAGTCAGAGTCCCTTCCATAGTCAATTGAAATCCAAAGAATCCGCTTTTAGCTTCATTCTTGAAATTGTAGGGGCACCATGTTGCATCTAGAAATCCTCTGACCAAAGATACTATAGATAGTGTACAACCCCTTCTTAACGGAATCACTGGATGTCGCGCGCTGTGATGCTTCAGTTCTATCCCAATGACTTTTCGGTCCATGAGTTTCCCGGTCGCAGGAACTCCAATCGAAGAGTGGGCACGCTCAGTTACCCACAGCATGGTTCAACCCATGTGTTTTAAGAGCTGGGTCTGTCAGGAACGGTGTGCAGGATAAGGGGAAGATACATAGAACTCATAGAACTCATACAACAATCATTTCATATGCGACAGATTTGGCAGGAACCTGGTCGTTCCTAACCAACACCTTGGTTCAAGGGACACAAATCGCCGGAGAAAAACTTTGGATCAAGCTGAGAGTGGTGCTTCAGGCCTCAGGTGTCGTGCCCGTCGTGCCCGTCGTGCCCGTCGTGCCCATAGGAATGTGTCCTTCATGTTTGATACAGGTTTTTGCGTGGGACTGCATATGGAATATATGGATGCCTTAAACAATACAACCACTATCTGCGGGATTTCCATATGCCCTATATGCCCTAGCATTTCTTTGCAGCCTGCAATGGTTCGAGATGACTAGGAAATCTCTCTACGATATCTTGCGGCTGCAGCGCAACGCCAGCCTGGATGAAATCAAGTCAGGCTTCAAGAGGCGTGCCCTGCAAGTGCATCCAGACAAAGGAGGAAACAAGGACAGTCTTGAAAAATGATAAAATGACGGAGGTTTCATTCGCAACTAACAACCATGAAACATGAGGGGTAGAACCAAAAATATGGGGTCTGCAACCAACATGGGACCGATAATCAAGAAGCGTGGGTATTTTGGGTAAGAGAAAGCGTGACAGCACAGTGTAATCAAAAGGCTGTAAGATTTGAACACGTCAAAGTGGAGACCTGATTTTGGAGGTGCCCAATTTTTTCAATTTTACAGAGTTTTTTTTTTTTCTGCGGAGGCTGGATTTCAGTGAGATAGATGTGCAACATTGGACGGCTGAGAGGTCATAAACCCAGAGAACACTGCACGACTGCAGTCCATAGGTCTCTTTTTTGGCTGTTTGACTGGCTGATTCCAGGAATCCTTTCATTTGGTCTATCAAGCATTTGAGACCTTGTCGAACCCAGAGAGTCGCAAGAAATACGACCATCAGCTGGCTGCAAGCGCAAAGTCCAAAATGTCCAAAGCAAGCGCCAAAACACAGACGGTTGCGCCGACAAGGCCCGATGCTCCATCCACAGCACCAAGCGGGTCAGTGGATGAGAACTTTGCAAATGTCGTGGAGACAAAATTTTTGAGAAAACTCCATGAGCTTTTGAAGCGCTTACCTCGAGATCTACGGCAAGAAGTTTTTGAACACGACTTCTCCCAGAAGCAACGCCTGCTTTTGGAGAAGTGGATGGTAGGTGCTCCAGCTGATTCGGTGCCCATGTTGACGCAGGGCTCCAACAGAAAGCAGCACAATGAGGCTGGCTCATGGTTTCAACATGTTTCAACAATGATTAGATTAGATGAGTTTAAAATAGTTTAAATTTAGATATGTTTAATTCTTTTTTTGACCTGTTTTCCTTTCATTTTCGGATGATGACCTCCTATTTTTCTGCTGGCTACCAACCAGGAAGATTTGGAACAGTGCCGTTTGCCCTGTTCCGAGGGGAAAGACTCCAAGAAACCCAAACGCTTCAAACGGACGGCCGGAGGTCTGAACAAATACTTCGGATCAAGCCAGAGATATTTCGCCAAGATCACTTTCGATCAGGTCATGTTGCATACTGGAGAAGCTGACTTGCCGACAACACTGGAGTTCTTGGTCATTCTTACATCCATCAAACATAAGATGCATTTTTGCACCCGCCGGACTTTCGAAGAACGTTTGCAAGATGCAGTGGCGTCGTCAGCGCAAGAGCACGGACGCAATAGTGAAGAACTTGGTCTTCGCTTTGCAGTGTTTTTGCAATCCAGTTTCTTCCTCGATTTGCCTGTCCTGAAATCTCCGACAGTTCGGAGTTTAGATGATTTGAAGAAGCTTCGCAGCTGCATTGCGCCCTTTCGAGACGGTATCCGAACGTGGGGAGGCGGACGATCGAGTCTTATTTGGCACTATGGCCTTGTGGAATTGGAAGAGCGGTGGCAACTGCTGCAGGACGCAGTAAAGAATATGTGGGAAGGTGTTGGTATGGATAGCACCAGGCCTCTAGAAAAACTTCGTGGCTGGTATGACTCCAACTCCGCGAAGCGCAACAAGCATTTGGAGTTTTGGGAACTGCAACATATGGCTGTGAATGACAAGAATGAACATCGGCCGCAAAGATTGCGTGCGAAAAAAGAGTATAAGAAACGTCGAAGTGCCGATAAAATGGCTAGTGACAGGGTGATTGCTGTCCGCAGGTTGCTTCAAAGATGGAAAAAGCTGTTACAAAAGAAGGCACAGCGACTAGAGTCGCAGAGATTGAAGCTGCTGCGACAGCGGAAGAAACAGCGACGGGAGCAAAAGAGGCAGGCGAAGCTGGCAAAACGGAAAGCGAAAACTCAGAGGCACAAAGCGCAATGAGATGTGACGAGATGTGACGAGATGTGGGGATGGGTCAAAACCTATGAATTTCCATAGGTGCTTCAGAGGCGTACAAAAATTTTGATCCCTATGTGATTGCCTTTGCCTATGGCACCAATTGCTGAACCTCTGATTATGAGCTCTCCAGTTCTTTCCTCAGGTAGGGCTTCTGAAAGCATGACTTTCCACGGATTCTATTCAACAAATTCTTGACTTGGCCATGGTCACTTAGATCGCGACAAAAAGGAGTTTCGAACAGGATGTGATAACCCTTGTAAGCCTGGTACTGCTTCTCAACTACCAACGATGAATTAAGGGACATGTGACACATGTGCTCTGGGTAATTCCAATCCCAGATGTATGTCCTATATGTCGTGTATCAATATGGGGTCGGTACGACAGCGTTTTTATTTTTATTTTTAAGTCAAGGCCTTAATGGACTCCAATTTTCCTCCGTGGTGTGATGTCGTAATGTCCTTGTTTCTTGATGTCCGAAATCCGCTTGGACAACACACCACAAGTTCGACTCTTTTCGTTGTGGGTCGATCTTCCATGATCTTCCTATGTTTTGTGATGTTTTGTGGGCCAATAACTCTGTCTTTGCTGCGTATGATTCAATTAATTATGTGTGACATCATGACATCCTCATCTTTTGTTGGTCAAACCTGAATTTTTGATTGTCAAAGCCTCATATTTTTTGTTGTTAAAATGCCTTTGATAACATCCGCATTTCACTCTTCCGCCCCGATTCCGCCCCGATCTTTCGTTGTTGATCTCCACACTGACACCAAGGTCACACGTCACCTCAGAATATGCAGAAGCTGATGCAACAAAGCAGGGTTGGGACCCGTCACTGGGCCCAACTTGGCAATTGAGAAACGCTCAACAGGAGTCTCCCAGTATCAGCGATGACTTAAACACAGCGAGTGACTTTGGACTGGTGTTGCAAGACGGCCAGGGACAGGGTCAAGCCACGCCACCAATCAGTTTTGCCTGGCCCAAGCCCGTGACATATCGCCGGATCACCCAAAATCCCACGAAGATATGCATCTCAACGTACAAATGACCAGATGAACATAGTGTAATTACATGTGTATACCTGAACCGGAAGCCCTGCATATGTATGACACATGTAATATCTATGTATGCATATATATATACACATATGTATATGCACGGCACGAGAAAGCCTCACATGCCCCTTGTATATATATATATATTATGTGTACTTACATGTTTTTGTACTTATAATGTGTATATTTCCCATAGCAAAGTTCGCACAGACACATAGGCCGTGCCGTTTTTGTTTGAGTAGCTCCGAGGCGAGTGGCAGCAGCAGCAGCAGGCCAATAAGGCGAAGCTGGATGCAACGTTGGCCAAGTTCAAGAATATGAAGTTCCCAAGCGGCTATGGCTGAAAGTGGCATTGGTGGCAGGATTGGACACGAAAATCACATGAGATTTATTAGGGAGATCAATAACCAGAAAAAAGGCAAAGATCTGATGATGGGATATTTGTCAGGGATATAGTATGATATATCTACTGGTGGATATCCACAGATTCTTAACATATTTGTAGATAAACGCAAGGAGACTTTGTCAGTATATCTAATGATGGGGATATAATCAACGGGTATTGAATGGAGATTTTGTGAACCCCAATAATTGGGAGGATCGGATATGAATCAAAGGGGAGAATGGTTAGCTATGTATATTCAGCTATATCCCACTTGTCTCGGTTCTCTGAGTCATTTGGGGTTAAGGAAATCAACTGATCGGTGACAGCACAGTTCATGAACAGAAGGGACCCCCAAAACTGTGACCATTCCGAGTTTGAAGAAAACGAATTATGGCGCAACTGGGGGTGATCCTCCAACTACCAGGGATACCTGGATACCCTTTGTGACAACTCACCTATTTGTGGATTAGGTTCCTATTCCAAGCTCTGTTTTTCGTCCAAGCTATGGCTTAGAACACGGGAATGGTGTCCAAGAAAAGCTGGGGGAAAAACAAAAACAAAGCATCAACGTGCAAGATGCCCATCACTGGTGTTTTTTGCTTGTGTTTTTACCCAGAAGTATCACGATTTCTGTGCGAGTTACCCACCTTTGTCCATCCGTTTCATCAAACATTTTTGCATATTTTAGCAGAAAATTATGCCATCAGTATCCACATGTTTGAGAAGATCAGTATCCACATGGCCATCCGTAACCTTCCCCCCATCCCCTTCCCAGGTCACTGGAAGCCGCTGAAAAAGTCCGTGCAGAACGGTTTCGGAAGCTCCGGGTCCAACAGCTTCGACTTGCAGACCTTTGGGCAGGGCCAATTCCCCCAGGCGCGAAAGGTGGTGAAGCAGCACCCGAGTTCCCCTAAAAGGGAGGAATCATGGTCATAAGGTAAATCAAATTAGTGAACTATGATTATGATTATGATTAATAACTAATATATGCATCTATATGCACACACACACATATATATATATATATATATATATGTATGTATGTATGACAAAAATATAATCATGCCAAGAATGATAGGAAGAAGAACGCCAATCTCCAACAGCGGTTCCAAAGTGCTCCTAGTGACACTGCCTGGCCAGGGCCGATGAGTCTGAGATTCACGGGAACCTAAGGAAGGGATCATGACAGGCACCCCCATTTGTTGGGTAAATTGGGTAAATTATCATCCGTTTCTGCCTGAACTTTCTCCAATTTCTTTCGGTCAATTGTCACTACCACCCATGTTTTGCAGTAAATAACATCCAACTTTTGGTCAACTAGCCCAGGGTTTCAACAACTATTCATTTTTTTTGGTGAACTAAAGATCAAAATGTTCATTGTTTGCTGACCTTTTTGTTGGTGTTGATATGCTGATTTTGCTGGCTGCCCCCGATGTGCGGGCGGCGCAGCGCGGTGCGCGGATTGTCGCATGCTGGAAGCGGCTGGAAGATGCTTTTATGGGCAATACACATATGTCGACGTATGTTCCTAGCTTGGTTGCCGGCCAAAGATTTTGGGATTCAGCCAGCACTCAAGGCTATCTAAGCTGAAGACAACTATGTATAACCTATGATCCTTATTATATTATTGTTGTTATTGTTACTATGATTATCATTATGATGATGACTATCACTATTATTATGATTATAATAGAAGATAATGATAAGTAGATAATCATAGGTTGTCATTATGATGATGACTATCCTTATGTATAACCTATCATTATCATGGTGTCCACGATCCAAGTAGATCGAAGAGGACAAGCACTTTTGGACCCATCATCCAGAAGCAGATGGATGCGCAGCTATGCCTCGCGCCGGGTCTGCCTCGACTTCTTGAAAGGTAGGAAAGGTAGGATCTAAATGATGCGATAAATCAGGGTATCATAAATGGGATGGTCATGATAGAATCAGATGATGAGGTGTAATGATTAGTGTAATGAGTATTATGGTCAAAACTCTGGAATATCATTGATTCTAGCCATTTTGGGGCTCTTTTAGAGACGTTTCTTTTTGGAGGAACGATGGATTATTGAAGTAAAAAGCAAAAGTAGTCTCAATCATTTACAGTGACTGATAAACGGCCGACCAAGGCCTATAAAAATTGCTTCAGATTGGGAAATCAGTCCTGAGTCAGGTTCATGTGGAATTATCCAGACGCTTGATACATAAGAGCACAGAAGGGTTGAACTTGTGTAGATCTAGATCTCAACATCTCTACTTTAGAACCATCCCCAATTTACTCACGTTCTCCGTTTTTGGGTACTGTAACCAAGCCCCCCTTAATATTGTTTGAACATCCCCATTTGATGGTCAAAATTTCATGATATCTTGTATTCCATTATTATCCCCATGTGATGGTTAAAATTCCATTAATCATCCCATTAACAATCCCATTAATAGTCCCATTGCTTATCCCACTGAATATCCATTTAACATCAGCCTGATTATTGGGTTTACCACGTTATGCTCTTCGTTGGGCTCAAACTTACCATGCAGAAGAGTGGGCATTTGGTAGTGCTACTTTGAAAAGGATGTTGAAAACGAAATTATGGAAGCTATGAGATCTATGAATGGTATAGTTGATGGTTTTTCTTTCTACTGAGTCCATTCCTGATAGATCGTGGACTCAAAATCCCCCTTGGGGGAGTGCTATATCGTGGTTTAGATGGGACAGGCCAACACTCTAATTAGTGCACGTCAATATGTCCAGAGACCAAAGCGCAAACGGCGACTTGAAAAAGAAGAAAGCGCGCAGATCTGAGCATGTTTTTTCACAGCCCAAAGCAGATGATTTGCTGGTTTCCACGCCATGAATTGTCGGTTTCCATGGCATGGCATGGAAGTATCCCCACAAAACAACTGGTTGATTGTGCCCATTGCAGGCAACCGATTTTCCAAACATATAGTCTTTAAAAAACGTAAAGCCACAGTACATCTCCAGACCAACCATTTTTCATAGATTACATCCCAAGTTCGGTAGAAAAACCCATCATTATCCCATTTTCACCAAATTTTGGGTACCTGGGTACCCATTTCTTGGGTGAAATCCCTGTCTGCCTCGGCCGCAGCCATTGATCCAGCAACGAGCAGCTGCTTCTTATTTACTGCCGGAGCCTTGGGTAAAACAGGACACCAACAATATGTAGCCGAGAAAGACGGGGATGTGCCACACCTAGAAGCAACAGGTGGACAACTGGCGGAGCGGAAAGACAATGAGGACTTAAGACCTGGACCAAATGGGGTGTCCCCGGCAGTGTTTCACCCCCCTCTGGTGGTTTTTAAATTTTAAATCTTTCAAAAGCTATCCCACTACTTCCCACTGGATCTATTTGGGATGATCCAATTCATTACTATCTTTGGGAGTTCAAACTGGCAACGATTAAAAGATGGTCGGCAGGCATCAGTATGAGCCGCCTGCCGATGCTTGAAATGACGATTTAAATGGTTTGCGGAGGTTCCAAGCCCTCTTCCCGGCTGCTGTTGGTTTCTTTTTGGATCACTTCCAGAAGCCATAAAGGCTGGACATATCCGGGTGTGGCTCAAACATAGGATCCCTGTACAAACTTGTACGGTTTGAGTACTTAACTATCCATTTTTCCTAAAGCCGTATGAACACTTCAAAGAAACGTAGAACATCATGGCACCAGCAGTACCAATATCCCTTCCGAAAACCTGCAGATAGCATGCCTTGTGGCATCATTTGCCAGCTTCATTATGATGGTGGTGGTTCCGTGCAATACCACGACGCTTCCGGAGCTTCGGTGTGTCTGCCATTCTTGCAGTGTGCGAAGCTGCGGATTGGTCAGCAGGTGGCGTTTGCAGTGAGCCAAAGAGGAGAAGTCATTGATATTGAGGTGTGTGGAGGACAGCAAGAGAATTCCAACAAAAACGCTGGATGTGACCCCCTTGCGCTGGAGATTTCAGATTGGATACCTTCGGTGCTGCCCACCACAAAGGTTTCGAGAGAGCTGCAAACTCGAAGACTTCAGCGCAGCATTGGCAAATTTAACAATGCCACTCCGGACGAAAGGATGGAGATGCTGACCCAAGCAGAAAGGTTGTTAGAAAGCTTGTTGAATGAAGCTACTTTGGATGGGAATGCCATTTGCAGATTGGTGTGTCGTTGTGTTGGATGGCTTCATCCTGAAAAAAATGCTCAAGCTTCAGTTGAATCAAAATGTGTCGCTGATGCGGTTGCTGGGGTGTCTCAATCCACCAACTTGCAGTGTCGTGTCAGGCGTTTGTTGATCTTGGCTTTGAGTTCCTTGGATTTGAGCGACATTACTACCTACCAGGCAGTTGAAACAGCGGTGGCATACATCGCCCAACTGATGAAGGCGTGCGATGACAAGGCTTCACGCGCAAGGCAATGGCAGCGACTGGGGGAGTTGATAGGTAACTTTGGTGGTGGAGATTGCGATGATTGCGCCAATCAACCAGGGAGATCCCAAGACACACCAGGAAGGCCCAAAGTTGGTATTTTGTGTAGCCAAGATCCAGGTACTTTTCTTGAGGCCAACCATGAAACAAAGATGCTCAAACGGCAGATCACCGGCGAAGACAGAGCTGGGATGCTGGAGGGTGCCTATTACCCAAGTAAAAAGGTGAAGGGTTTAGACTCCGTCTTCAGTTCTGACGAAGCTGTGCGACTGGAATGCCCCATGTGCCACGAAAGTATCAGTAGCAACTGGTACTGGAAGCATCCCAAAACTGAGGATGTCTATGTGTTGGTTCCATCCAAAGGTCATTCAGCTTGCAACAGAAAGGTTGGCAAGAGATGTTACTGGCGGGCAGATGGCAAGCCGACTTTGTTGGATAATTTCCAGCAGTTGGACTTTTGTCCGCACCATCGTCGGCGTGTGGTCTGTCGAGATTGTGGAGGTAGCCAGATTTGTTGCCACCAGAAGCCGTGGTACCATTGTGCCGTGTGCAAAATGCGACCACGAATCAGGAAGAAAAGTGTCAAGCCGCAAAATGGCAAAGCCAGCTATGGCAGCTATGGGCTGTGGGTGTGATCTCTCCACCTTTTTTGAGATAATGCCACGGGTATGACTACTTGGTTAGAATGGTTTGTGCGATGTTGCATCTTACCCACACATGCACACCGTTGGCCCTGTTCACTATTTGGAAACGGCCAGGCGTTTGTCGGTTCAAGAATGGCAACCCCATGTAGGCTTTGCAGTGGTTGCTTTGGCTTATTGGCAGATATGTACTTTGAGCCAACTTCTACTTCGAAAATGCTCGCGAACTATTCAGTTACCAGTGGTGGCTAACCATTGTTTCTGGTCAAATCCCTTGTTCACTCCCGTTTTTTTGCTGCTATTTTTTCCCGATCAAAAGATCCACATGATATTGTTGATTACACAACAACCATCCCAGTTTATCACACTATATAATGCATTATTAATGATCGGCAGCTAGTAATAAACAACAATAAATCAGAGCCATAATGAGCATTGGCAAGACGATATACAGTCGACTGCAATTGATACGGTGAACACGCCTGTAAGAATCCCATCAAGCATGATAGCAGTAGTTTACTGGCAGTAACCGTATAATCAACACACATTGTAATCAAAAATAATCATTATAGACATATTATTATTATTGTTATTATTATCACAATTATTATTAATAATTAGTACTCATATAATAGTGAATAATCACTAATTAACAATAATAGTAAGCTCAGTTATTGCGAATAATCAATACCGAGGTCATGGAGGCGCCGGTACTGACTCCAGGCGTTTCTGCTGGGTGCTGGGTTTCTGGGTGCATTTCTGGGAGATGGGAAGCCCAACATGAACTAAGAAACATTGACAACAGGTGTACAGAAATGTGGATACTGCCCAACAACTATGGGAAATCAATATGGGATTTTATGGGGATGGTCATTTCTAGTAGGAACCATCCAATTTTCGTTGAAATCTGCCCACCATTTCTTCCTCAGATTGGTTGGAACAAACATTTGCAGGACACCCTTGGTTTTCATGCACAAAAAAAATGGTTTCAGCTAAAGGATGGAGTTGACGACTTCAAGATGGGATTTGAGGTGTGAAAATGGCTTTTCAACCCACCAACTATATATAGAATTATATTGTATATATTATATATATAGGGATTCAATTACCAACATCGGGATATGAAACCATTTTAAGTCTTTGGTTCTAGCAAAGACTTGGTGTGTACTGGGATATCACCAGCAATGTGTCGAGGTCAGAAGTGAGACACCTGGGATGAGAAATGACCTCGACACAGGCGTCAGCCAGCGCGTCCAGCATGACTTCAGCATCCCTTCCTGCCCTTCCAGAGCTGGGTGGCTGGGAAATTTAGTTGGCAACTCGTTCCGGGATGTCACCACAAAGAATGGGATGAATGTGGATTCTACCAGCCAAAAATGGTGTGAATCATCGATTTCGCCATCGATTTAGCCATCAAACCAATGGATGATCGACTGTTTTTGTCGGGACAATTTTCTTAAAAATGTCTGAATCCAAAGATTTTCCGCTAGCCATAAAAAAAAATGGAGGACAACTAGCTGTTTTGCTGCTATTTTCAAGGTTTTCGACAAATTTCACGCATTTGGAAGCATTTCGTTTTTGGCCCAAAAGATGTTTTGTCAGACATATTTCAGAAATCTTCGGGACCATGGACAAGCTTTCAGAAATCTTGGTCAGATTTGTTTCAGAAAAATCAAACCTTGATTTATAGAAACTTACTAGACTGGAAAGTCTCAATTGTATGGTATTTGGCGATGTGTCAATACCGACCATATGAATCGGGGGATGAACATCCATAAACACCAGCTAGACAGTAGCTGGGTTTTAACCATACCCAATTGGAAGTTATCCACCCAATGCCCATGGCAGCCGTGTTTCAGTGAGGCGACCAAGCTTCGTTCAGACTGGCCTTTCGCAAAGCCGGATGGCTTGCGCTGCCGCTTCTTGGTAGAATGGGCTTGCCGTGGCAATACTGGGAGAATCATGGTAGGAAGGGGGATACTAGCAAATCAAATGGGGATTGCACCAACAAAATTTTGTTTTTTTTTTCTGGGATTTGCACAAACCCATGATTCCACTTATCACTGCTCCCCAATATTTCGAAGGTGTTCCTTTATATGTCTCGACCCATCCCAACGGGTGAATCATCATTTTTTCTGTAAGAAAATATCCCCATCATTCTTTTTTACATTCCCAAATTCTTAATGGCTTATCAGCCAAAAATTGAAATCCCATCCCCACTTCATCCCGGAAATGCTATGTTATATCAGTTATATCCCATCATTATTTATCATTATTGATTATATTATGCTATAGCATGTTACATCCCCAAGATCCAAATTTTTGCTGAACATCATCCCCTGGAGGATGTTAATGGTCAATGGTCCTCAACAGGTTGCCGTGGCCTTGGTCACCGTGCGTGCCATGCCGGCCACCAGGAAACGCAAGGTGCGGGGATTTGGTCCACAAAAGTTGGGGATTCATCCAGCATCATCCTGCCAAAGATTAAAATGCAATACGTCCAGAATGCTGGGAGCTCAAAGTGTATCCAATTCTATGGTCGCTTTGGGGACAATGGGCTCCAGAACTTGAAGGTCCAATGTTTGGATGCCAAGATTGCTATACAAATACGATGATATACGTTGAAACCGGAGATTCAACCAGCAAACATTGGACTCCACAAAAGTCGGATTTAAACCAAGACAAACGAACAGGGGGTTACCCCCAAAAATGAATTCCTCAAGTCAAAAATGCCGCTAATCTACCAGGTTTTGGTGGTTGAAGAGTAGTCATACATGGCAGGCTGGGTCGGTCGTTGCCCTGCGCGGCCACAAAGAGGCCTGGGAGGGTCTGTAGGGTTGCTTGGAAAGATTCGATCCGGTTTTCCGATATGTTTATTGAATGGATGGCTTAAAGTTAAAGATGTGATACCAACGAACGGACGAGATGGATGTGTATCCAACAAAAGAAGGGATTTGACCAACAAACAACTGGAGAATTCATCAACAGAAAAGATCTGTGGGGATTTCGGGACAAAGACATATTAGCATGACTAAAAACCACCCTGTGTTTTTTTTTTGACAGCCCAGAAATCCCTGGGGTGCAGTGACAAATGCCGATGTTGCAAAAATCTGGAAGTATCAAAGGCCCAGTGACTGCCAAACATCTACCCAAAAACACCTGTTTTGTCGCAGTGGATCTTTCTGGAGGATATCCCCCATACTTGATTACATGATTACAATACTATCAGCCTTGTGAGTACTGTAAAATCATCAGAATCGGACAAAGCTGTTGAAGTAGTGGTTCCCATTTATGATATCTTTTGATCTTTATTCCCGCTTTCGCTGGTGAATTCAAAATTCCTACCATAGTATTTTCAATGTCGATAGTGAACATGTCACTGGTAAACATGTTTTCATTCCTTTTTCCCACTTTTGATGATAAAGCAATGTTGCCACGGATTTTCAAGAAACATCCAGATTTTGCTGGTTCAACTCGCCCTCTGAAGCAATTGGTGCCTATGGCGCAGGGTCGTGCCCTGGTGGTGGGCGGTGGTGTAGCTGGCCTAGCGACTGCCGCACAGCTGGCACGAGAAGGGATGGAGGTGGGGGGATTTGCAGCGAAAAAATGGGGGATTCTACCAGCAAACATGGGGATTTAATTTTGGATTTCATGGGATTGAACGCATTTCACGGAAAAACAGTGCGAAATGAAGCATGAATCTTCGATTCAATCAGACATGATATCTTGGTGATTCGACCGAGAATCTGACATCCAGCAGGAACGAAGATTAAACCAGACATATTGGCATCATATTGGCATCATATTGGCATATTAGTTTGTAGATGTTTGTAGATGTTTGTAGTGCCATGTTGGTCAGATTTCCATTTGTGGCCATGGCACGGTGCAGGTGACGCTGTTTGAGAAGAACAGCGAGGTCGGCGGCCGCTGCCAATCCATGCAGTCCACAACGGTCAAGGGCTACCGCCACCTGGCGTGGGTGGGATCTGGGTGAACAGTACCCTCTGGAAATTTAACATAGCTATTGAAAATGACCATTTATAGTGGATTTTCCCATTGAAAATGGTGATTTTCCATAGTTATGTTAGTTTACGAGAGGGTAACCTGTTTTGGATGTGGGTAAAAGAAGGGCACTGTAGACCAGTGACGTCCCATTGATTTTGCTCGCAATTGCTGGAAGATGTGACTTATGCGACTCTCTTGATGTTATCACAGGCGCCCCAATAGATAGATTATTATGATTATTTGCCGCAATGTCAATGAATTTCGTTTCCTACTCAGAACTGTTCCTAATTATTGAGGGATTCTAAGTCCGCCAGTGAGATTCGCTACGGCCCAGATATGTCAGAAAGAAAGCAGAGCTCCATTGGTTTCCCTAGACCATCAACTCCCAGAAACATAGCACAAATCAGTGCAACTCCAAGGTTGGGACACTGGTCCTTCATTGCTTCTGTTGCCGAAGAAGTATGAGGAGCTGCGAAGTGGATCTGTCAGAGGTCCAGGATGTTGGCACGCACTGAAATCTAACGACTGAAATCTAACGCCAAACATGATCAGATCATTGATGAAATCGGATGATCAGTTCCGTTTCCGTCATATCAAACGATTTCACATTTTTTCATCATGTCTTGTAATTTTTTTCTGTCGGATACTTTGCACACGCTGTCCGATGGTCCAATGACTGTACAGCCGATTGACCCAGGGTAACCTTTTGACAGTTCCATTTCCATCTCAACCTTTGGGGTTTTAGGTCTACTTGGGTGTTTTTCCCCTTTTCGCCAGATGTTTGATGGGCCGTCACCATGGCTGCTTGAAATACGTTGCACATCCTGGCTGTTCTGCCGTCCCTCTAGGACGCTTACAAGCGTTTGGGCTCCGATATTAAGAAAGAGCTGAATCTGAAACGTGTTGCTTGGGCCAACATTGGAATGACTTTGTGGTTGGCTTTCTGACAAGTGCCCTCAAGATGAGGTTCTCTTATATCATATCTATGTCTCTTGGAACCCATGTTCATCTTATATTTGTGTATACATGTTCTATGTATGTACCATTCTGGATGTGGGAGAGATCAAACAATGGAATGCGGATATTCTCCAGATCTCCTTTGAGTGCAAGGGCGCAATTCAAGGCATGATTTGATGCGAACCAGCAACTGGCTCAAAGGGTCAGAAGCTGCGGTTGGCTTTGCGCCGTTTCCAACGGATGGGCTCTCCGCACTTCCCCAACTCTCAAGCATTTGATCCAGACGTTGCTGGCACACTGATGTTGCACCTCAGGTGGATCCACCATATCGCGTGACCTTTGGAGATGAAAGCTTTGTGGACGTGGACTACGACCCAATGTGGCTTGCCACGGGGCTACCTTCAGCACGGGAAAACGTGGTTGGTGAGTGGTTCAGCTCTGAGTATTTTCTACATCTTTGTAGGGAGGTAAATCATAGAGCCTTCCTTAAAAGTTCGATTTGAGGAGCATCCAGCATCAGAGATTGCAAATCTCGGGAACCGAGGATAAAGAAGCAGCGGAACAAACCGTCATCACGCATGAACATTCGTTGGCAAAATAGGTCTCCAACTGTACTCATTATACTGTACCTGGCCTAGTTCCATCCTGGTGTTTATCCGTTTTATTCTTGTCCACCATACCGATTTCTACCGGTCACATCCCCATTTTTGTCAGGTGGGTTGGCTCAAAATTTATCCACAAGAAATTCGATGGTTAAATAGAACATATTTAGTGTATGAACCCATTTGTACCCCATTTTGTGTCGCCATACCCAGTCAGCCACCTCCATCTGCACAATGGTTTGCCGATTGCCACCCAAACTTAGATATTTCTGGGAATGCATCAGAAACCTTGACAGCCTCCACAAAACAATTTTTCAATTTTCAACAAGAAAAACCCTTCGATGGATAAAGGGACACCTGCGAACTCAGGAAGATGACGGAACAAATGGAGAAATTTGAACCTGGTTGTACCAGCTCCTTGGGCCAAACATTGAGGATTTAAACTGGAAAAACATGTGAACGAAATGGTAGGATGAGTCATGGAAATCAAATTGATAGCGACTCATAGCTTGGGGGGTTGAGATGATTTTCATCAAACATGGGCCGCCCTGATGGACAAAAACCTGTGCGATGTAGTGGGTATGTGATTTCTGCATTGGAATGTAAACCAAAAACGATCAGTGACCAGGAATCCAAGAGTAAAATCATCCAGAAACCATGCACTTCCTGTTGTCAATGTGAACCTTTCCCCAGGATTCTGAACCACAAAACCCGATGATGAAACTTCCATCCACAAATCAGGTAATTACTACCGTTTTCTTTCGGTGGCTCGAAGAATGCTGGATATGGGATTAGATCCTTGGCTGCAGTGGGCAGGTGTGTTCTGTTGGACCTGTATCTAGGATTTCACCATGTGATCGCAATCTGATACCACCATTGATTCAGTTGAACAATTGTTTTGTGAAAATGATCCCATAGCCCAATACCCCAATTTGTATGATTTTACCCCGATTTCTATTGGATTTCTATTGGATTTCTATGGGAAACACATCTCCGCTGTCGCTGCAACGGGGAGGAACGCTTCGTGGATCGACAATTTGAAAGTTGGCCAGAGCTGGTGGATCCTATAGGCCATTGGTGGTGGGGATGCACCCAACAAAGATGGAGAAAAGGATTGCTGGAAATGACGACTAAAACAGGAGGACACCCCTGCCCCCCCCAAAAAGATAATCTGAAAGAACCTGGGGAGAGGGAATTTATGAGCAACAGACAATAATAAACATATAGAATCATATAGATATACTATGATATAATATGATATAATATAAACATATATCATTAATAGATATAATATAATCTACATATATATATAATATAAACATATATCATTTATAGATATTATATAATCTACATATGTATATATATAAACATATATCATTAATAGATATTATATAATCTACATATGTATATATATATATATAAACATATATCATTAATAGATATTATATAATCTACATATGTATATATATATATATAAACATATATCATTTATAGATATTATATAATCTACATATGTATATATATATAAACATATATCATTTATAGATATTATATAATCTACATTTGTTTTTATATATAGATATCATATATGTTTAATATCACCTGCTTCAAAGGCAACTCCTTTGGTGATTCGCCAGCGACTTGTGGCCAGGTTTGCTACCTGAGATGATCCTGAAAGGATGGTTTTCCATACCGCTGGTGAATATGTCGCTTGGCAGCAGCAAAAATAGGGCGTATCTCCCAACCATTGGTTTATCATGGTTTATCCAATGTTTATCCAATGTTTATCCAATGTTTATCCAATGTTTATCCAATGTTTATCATGGTTTATCCAATGTTTATCATGGTTTATTCAATGGTTTATCCCAGGTGAGATGAAGATTAATTGAGGCATTGAGGCGCTCTAAACACTTAGGGGTCCCCATGCCATGCGCCTTGCAAACAGTCACTTCACCACATTCCATGATGGGTTTTAGCTACCGGCCCGTGACATCAGGAGTTGTTGGAAACTGAGGCTTTTTTCCATTGATGACTTATTGAAGGCTTGGTTCCAGGACAGCCTGGGACGTGAAGGGGACCAAACAGTGTCCCTTTCGCTGGTTTCATGTTGATGTTTTGAGCTGTAACTAGCACCAGATGCTCCATGCAGATTTACACAGAACCATACGCAGCACCTTTTCGTGGCCTTCAGTTCGGCCCAGTATTTGCGGAAACGAATGACGAATGGGTGCGGATTTCTTGCGAGTATCTGAGACACAGGTGCTTATTCCAAAGAGTTTTGCGGGGTGGTAGCCAGCAATCGTTATTGTCAATGAAGCATCCCCATTCTTGTGACTTCTTACGCCTCCACAAATCTTGTCTGACTATACCGATTGCTTTCCATCACTCTTGGTTACCGTATCCGAAAATATTGGAACTGTTCCAAGGCGCTAAGTGCACTGCACTGCAGATGGTAGTGATGCTTATTTTGCAACCATATGTTTCTTATTTGGATAGTTGGATAATGTGTTTTGACCCATGCCTATATCATGATGAGCAGAATAGTTGGCCTTGAGTCATATTCCTCTTGTTGTAGGGTATACCATCATTTTGTTGCTTATTTGTTAAATTCTTTTCACTACACCAGATGAAGTGGTCAGTTTTCGAGTCACAAACCATTCATCGGCACTTGACCTGCTTGATCAATGCCCCGGACTGTGAATCCGCCCATTTATTGGTCACATCTCTATTTTGCTTAACATCGCCATTTATGTCAATTCTTCATCATTGGGGATGAACAGTGCTGAAATCCCCACATTTTGCTTTCCCGACAGGATGAGAGACTCAGAGCGCTTTTTAGCTTCCAGACCCTCTACGTGACGTGGTTGATGGGGAGCTGGGGATGCTTCAACGGAACAAATAGAGATAGTAACTCATAGATTTATACCATCAAAATGGGATTTAAGTTGGAAGGGTGAGGATTTTTATGGGAAACAATGGGGACATAATCAACATATGATGGGATTGTCACATAACAACCAGGAGGGAAACAAATAGGAATGGAGGTATCGACCAACCTGTGGGGAATGAGTCAAAACCGAACACGCCAAAACTTGGGGTCAGAACATGTTGCTCAGGTACCACGAGTTGTGGTGCTGTAAAACGTCCCCAAGACAAATGCTGTAGATCGAGCACCAAAAAGAAAGATGAAACACGGAAAAACATGATGACACATGCCAAAATAATGCTGACAGCTGCTGACCAGCTGAAATCTGAGGTTGGCCTCACCCCTTACAATTCTCCGGGCGCTTTATGTTTGCTCGCCGGCACCGACCTTACTGATGGCGTTTGGTATCCCATGGGAGGCCGGGTATGGCGGGGATGGAAGGGGTCCCTGCGACAAAAGGGGGCTGGGAACTCCGGCGAAGAAGGTATACGTGAAAGACAAAACTCTTAATATCTCTTAATTATGTATTGTTTTGTGTAGACCGTATATACATACGCGCACACGCACACATGTGTATATATATATATGTTCAATATACGACATATGAGAGGTGCGGCTTGAAACATCGGATTTACTGTTGAGCTGCCCGACATTCTGACTTGGATGCAGATACAAACAGCACACAGAATTGCACATCGTATATCGCACATTGACACTTTGAGCCACTTCTATATGTTCCACTCTACTCGTGCATCATTTCATAATTTCAGGTTGGAAGGGTGTCAAAGACACCTTGGCGGGACTGGCCCAACAGCACGGGGTTGAGATTAAGACCAACGTTGCGGTGGAAGAGGTCATCGTCTCTGGGGGTCGAGCAGTGGGCGTGAAGCTCCAGGGAGGTGTTGAAGAGAGCCTTGGCGCCGATCAGTTGGCCATCGGGGACGACTGGTGGAACTGGAAACTCACCATGTTTTCAAGGAAAATGATCTGAGGAATTCCCATTGTATTTGGAATTTTTGGAAGAAGTTGCTCAAAATGTGAAATTCCTCAGCTTAAAGGATCAGCTCCCAAGGGGTTGTGTTCCACTTCTATGCGTGTATCAGGTACTGGTAGGGTGAGTGGAATGGTTTGAGCGGGAATGTGAACAACAAAATATTGAACGTGAACAACAAAATCTTGCATGCTCTGATGAAATATATGAAATTGAATGGTTGGAAATCCCAAACTTGCAATGCAAGGCAAATCTAAGCGATCTAACCCGCTTTTGTTTGGGATTTTCCATCTCGGGGTGTGCCACTCAGGAGGGGAGATGTGGTGGTGGTCAATGCTGACACGCCTTATGCCTACCAGAAGCTGTTGGAACACACTGGCCAGGTGGGACACTGTGGAGGAGGTGGAACCTGTAATGTTAGCCTTGTGTTGGTGGGGGCAGCATCTACAAATCGGACATTTCCATTACAATGTTTAAGATTGTTTAAGTATGTTTAAGTCAAGTGTTACTGATATGTATGTATATATGTATATATGTATATATGTATATATGTATATATGTATATATGTATATATGTATATATATACACACACATACATACTAGAAACCCAAGTTTTAGCTATGATATACCTCCGTTGAGTCCTTTTTTCAACCCATTTTCGGATGGGTTTAATCTGCCAGGCCTCGGCCGCGGACGCGCCATCGGTGGAGTCGACGGCGGAGGACCTGGATGGCCGGGAGTATTCCTGCGGCGTCATCGCCTTTTTTTGGGCCACCTGGATCACCTGGATCTGGACCTGGACCTGGACAGAAAGGGAAGAAAAGGATGGAAAAGTCATAGGTCATTGGTACAATGCGTGGCTTGGAATCCTGGAGATGAAATGATGAAATGATGTTGAATAGATTGAATAGATGTTGATAGACATGTGATCCTTTTACTGGAAGTTGAGTGGTTTTAGATCTGCGTGGCTATCGGGGCTACACCTGCAATGGTAGCTGGGAAATCCAGCACTTTTTTTTTTTTGAGTAACATAATAAGAGGTGGATTCCGCCTAAAGTAGCACTGCAAAGAAGGCATTTTGTGAACATTGGTGAACCAGGTTCTAAGGTTATTCTAAGGTTATACATTGGTGAATACAGCCATTGTGAAAAATCAGCTTTTTCTCAGGTGCCTCAGCCCACCCGAATCGGTTGGTGCTGAGGCCGTGGATTGCAAAGTGGACTACCTGCGTCAGAGCCTCAGAGGATTTCTACTATACCAGCTGAGGATTCACCAACGAATACTTTCACAAAGCCACAGCAAAACAACTAACTCCCATCCCAATCCATCCCACAAATTATGTCGGAGAACACTCCCAGCCCTGACAACGAGAAATCTTTCAGCTCCAGGGCACCACACCATTTTTCTGGGCACTCCCTTCGAGGAAAAGAAGGTGCTCATGTCGGACATGTCGGACATGTCGGAAGTCAAAATGATGCTCCAACTTGGACATTTCACTGTTCTAAAGTATAAGAATCAATCATGACCCAATGACCCAATAGCTCATAAGAACCTAATAGTAACATGTGGCACTTAGAATATATGTCGCATGAAGTAGCATGATGTGGCCATACTATCCCATGAAAGCAGTTTATAGTTACATATAGATCATACATATATAGATCATATATAGATCATATATAGATCATATAGGTTTTCGTATAAGTTTATGAAACGAGCATTCTCCACATCCATCCTGGAGGCCTGGACACCCATCCTGGAGGCCTCCAAGATGCCTGAGAGGCCCAATTTCTATGTGCACTGTCCCACCAGGACGGTGGAACCCGTGGAACCCGTGGAACCATATGAAAAATCGCTGGCTTGGTATCGATTTGCTGCTTCCGGTATGGTGAATATCAATGGATGATTGGATTTTAATATTTATAATATGTACAATATTTAAAATATTTATAATACAGATTTCAAGTATTTTGTTTCGATCATTACAGTTATGCTTCAATCATTTTAGACCCTTCAGAAGTCAGCTTGTGATCTCCAGGACGGACCCTTCAGCAGCTCCCGAAGGATGTGTCACTGGGCGAAACATTCGTGGGGTCATTTTCAGATCGGGGATGATTCACCACATATTTTAAGATGTTTTGATGACTTGAAGCTTCAAACTGGGAAGATAAACATGGGAATACCAACAGGAATGGGGATAGAACCAACTGTCAGATATCACCTAGTTGGTGGTTTCTTCAAATTGAGCACTGATATGCTATGACCGATTGATCCAGAACTACCAGCAAAAAGAGTGAGACAACTCACACTTAGTGGTGATGTATCTTGGACTCTTGAAATAGTGGGGTATTTTGCCAGCAAAGAATGGGGATATATGAAAAGACCAAGACACCCGTGGATGTCACCGAATCAGGCGATGATTTTCTTGGTGCTGGGCTATCTCAAAGTGATGCCCAGCACAGGATGAGATCCCCAGATTCCATTGGATTCCTGAGTTATATCATGATCTTTTAACCTAAAGAAGTTTTATTCCTCAACGATCCTTGCATGGTGTAGCTAGATACTTGTACCAATCTAAGTCAATTGAAAATTCGTGCTCATGATATATCATGATATCATCCCAGGTGAATTCATCAGCCCAATTGGTTGCCGGCCGCCCAGGAAAGCATCATGGTGCTCTTTCCGGTGGCGAACATGCAACAGATGGCCGAGGTGCGCATCCCAGCAGTTGTCCCAACCCTTAAGATGAGGTGGTTTCCCCACCAAATCAAACACATCATTTACTCTGTATACTCAAAACATCCCAACATCCCAAATTTATGTTCATGATTTACATCTTTTTACATCTTTACCATATCTCCAGCATGTTCACATGGTGACTTCACCGCAGCTCAGGCAGGCTTCGTGCCGGGCGAAAAGGGCGAGGTGTACCGCGAGCTGCGTGCGGCGGCCAGGAAGGTGATCCTGCAACGCTTTAAGGTGCCGGGGGGTTGGGAAATCCCCCCAAAATGACGGTTTCTAGCTGGGAAATTGAGGTATAATTGATGGATTTTCCAGCCGTGTTTGATTATTGGAAGATAATTGACTTTAATCTTGCAAATCTGGTGCGAAATTCTTGGAGTTTTACTCATGTCTTGGGCAGGATGCCGGCTGTGGAGACATAGAGAAACACATCGTGGAGGAGACCGTGAGGCAACTGGTCACCAATTGTTGGATGAATTTTGGAAATTCCTGGTGGAGCAGTGTAACCTTTAGTAAAACTATACAGTATAACCATGTATAACCGATTTAGGTGTCTTCATGGTAGATGTTTGCAGCTTTTCATGGCAAGTTGGAGCTGGCAGGGATCCAGAAGTCATTGGCGAACTCTACAACCTCCACCATGGTGCCACCTTCGGTTCCCTGGCGCAGAGGCTGAAGATTGAGCCGCAAAAAGGGTCTTCTCGGTCTTCAAACAGCCAACTCACCATTTTATGTCACAAGGCAAAAGCTTGATATTTCCGAAGCAATCTGGGTGCGGCAAATGGTTTCATACTTCCCGCATCCTACATATTTGAAAAGAAAGGGGGTAGTTCAACAGTGGAATATTGTAGAACATGTAGTTCAATACGCAAAACCTTCACAGCGATATAGGGGACAACCCGTTTTGGTCATGTCCATTGGAAGCTGCCTGTGATTTTTTGCTTTGGGGATGATTCACCCAGCTTTCTTCAGGTGTGTTCACCCACTGCCTTTGACAATGGGGTCACAACATTTGTTGAGTCTTGTCCGACCATGGCACAATTGCATTCTCTTCAATATTCTTCAATCATCTTGCCGGATTTCTTGAATTTTCCAAAGAACTATCCAAAATTCTTATCCTTCCATCATCATTTGTTAAAAATCCTGGCATTTTCCGCAGTTTTTTGCCGATTTTTGCTGGATAGCCAGCTGATATGCCCTGAGGCCTGTCCCACGGCCTGTTGCCTTGGCAGGGCGGCTTGGCCATGACGCGGCCGGCGCCGCGCGCACCAGAGGCGCGGCATGGGATGGAAACCGTGGAAAGGTGATGAACATCGGAAACCGTGGCTGAACTGGTTGAACCATCTGAGTTTACCCTCTGGTAAACGTTTACATAACTATGGAAAATCACCATTTTCAATGGGAAAATCCACTATTTCTATGGTCATTTTCAATAGCTATGTTAAATTACCAGAGGGTATTTATTTTATTGTATCTTCTTTGAAATATATTTGATACTTTTGATATCGTCTAACCATGCTGATTTCAGGATGCTTCACCTGAAAAGATGTCAGCATGGGCACGACACCGATGATCGGGAAAGGTGGGAAACAAAACAAGCAAAGGATGTCCCCGGCCGATCCTGTAGGGCAATAATTTCCAGACGGCAACGGAAAAACATTCAAGATATTTCTTAAACTGGAACGCCCCTCCACAGAAGCGACGTGGCTTTTTCCAAACCACGGGGATTGCATCCAAAATCAAACAATGCCCATCCAAACCAGTCGAGTGTCACTGGTCAACCGGTCACCCAAAGTTTGATGCCAGGTGGACAAGCTGTACTTCGTCGGCGCCGGCACTCGGCCCGGCAACGGTGTGTGGGGAGAACCCAGCGGGGAATGTGGGTAGTTGGGGTCAAACAATTGGATGAAACGACCCCCATGATGTAAATAAGATTGAACAATGATGTTGCAAAAAAAAAACGCCCAGTATTGAAATATATTGAAATACACATCCAAAATCATCCAAAAGTATTCCAACTGTCCTTGTTGGTCTACTCTGTTTCCGTCCCGTATACCAAATCACTCAGGCCATTGGTGCTGATGGGTGCTGGCCTCACCTCCCAACTGATCCTGGATGATTTGAAGATCTCCAAGGTGCCGTATGGGAAATCTATGGGAAATCTATGGGAAATCAAGTGGAAATCCATGGGGGGGGTGCCAATGACTAGAAATCAATCCAATGATTTGGGTTTTGGTTGAAGTGCAGGGAAATTCTGATTACGATTTACAACTTCGAAGCCTTTTGGATGGCACTGCAGGTGGGATTCTGAGATGACATGCGTGAACTGGAGGATGATGACACTCTATGGGAATTTCAGCTAAGGCTGGTGGAATTCAACGAAGTAAAGATCAGAGTAGTGAACATATTTCAGGTATCAAACCCAAAAAGAACCTCCGGGGGGTTGACATGGAACCCAACATGTTGCTGTTCCAACACTTTCAGCCAAGGTCTTGCACAATATTTGTAGGGGGATTTCGGCTGAGGGGTAGCAACGCGTAAAATCCAAAGATGGATAGGTTTACTTGGCCCACTTGAAATCCCAGTTTCTGCAGTTTCTTGAAAAAAACACCACTTACTTTGCTTCAATATGGTTAGTTTACCATATGTTGTGAGCTTCTATCCCTGTTTGTGACCCATGGGTAAACCAATCTTTGGTTTCGGCCCCATGTCTGAGGTGCCTTCCTGACGCTGATGGCGCTGTTGCGAAAAATTCGCGTAGCTTTACAAAGGATTGCAGGGATCAAACATAGTTCCTTTGAAAGGGCCCTTAAATCCACAGATTGACTGTTGAATTTTGATGAATTTTCAGTGTGAACCCATTCTGTTGCCCCCATGCTGTTACATGCTGTTACCCTTCAGAAATGGTTGTTGCTGTTGTTGCTTCCTTCGTTTGAGGGGGTTTGGATTCCCACTGACATGGAATTGCGGCGTCATTGTGATCAAAGGTCTGCTTGGATGAAGTTGGCTGGCAACGAGAATCCGCGTCAGCATGGAACACTTTGAAACTGCAGCTTTTTGCTCGAACAAAATGAAAAAACATGGTTCACTCTAAATCAGGTTTTTGGATAGAGCAAGGCAAGGCCTGAAAATAATCCAGTGACGATGCAAAGAGGTGATGCAAGCACGTCACAAGGTTGACCTCCCCGAAGCACTCGGATCTAACCGGTGAACCACGGGGAACCCAACTTAGTCCTACATCCGTGAAGTATTGGCTGTATTTTGTACGCACTTATAATGATGTAATTTTGGGATGTTGTGGCACCCAAACTCTCCCGTTGTTCCCATCATCTTCCCATCTAAATGGCTGCAATCTGATTCAACAAATGGTGAAATGGTGAAATGATCCCCACATCGCCTGGCTGCCCAAAGGGGTGGCCCTTTCGCTGATGCGGCATGGAATTGCTGTGGCGCTCACTTCATCCGCGGAAGCCCGTGGTACCACGATTGAACAAATGTGGCCAGAAATGGTCGGTTTTTAAGGGGCAAGTTATGACCAAGCAATGAATTTAGCATTTGGATGTCCATTGGAACACGTCCATTTAGCCAGGATAGGTTGGATTTTGGATCACTAAGGGTTCAAAACGCTGCTGCTCATGGTGGTTGAAAAAACCTTTCGCAACTACTCCCCCTGAAGAACTGGTGTGTTGCTTTTGGTGCGAAAAAGGCAGACGCATCCCAGCCTGGGAAGCAATCTGAGTCTCAGCTTTTTTGGGCAAGTTCGCCCAGTGGGGACACAGCCAGAAAGCAAACCTTCCATGGTACCGTTTTTGACCTGCCAACCTGGCGACATTCCGGGAGTTGGTGAAATGAGCGAGAAATTCATCACGACTGTGGTGATTCATCAAACTAAACATTTCAAACATCATCAAACTCAACATTTCAAGAATGGATATCTTTGAATTATGTTATGGATATCATCTTTGAATTGAGATCCATAACATATCCATAACATATGGAGGACGCGAAAGGCCCAGAGGAATGGGATGCACCTTGAGGAATCGGGACCCATCGGACTATACATCCACCAATTATATCCAATGATGTTTACATATAACACAGTAATAATGTGTTATATAATACATATATAATCATTACATATATATCATTAATATATGAATATATGTATATACTATATTATGATATATTATGATGATGTATTATTAATATATATATATAATAACTATGATGATCTCCCAATCCCTCACTGGATCACTGGATCACCGGATCATCGCTGCCTGCCGAGGATCGCTTAGCTTTTGCGTACGGAAGCAACTGGGAGGCCCTGACGGCCCTGACGGCCGTGACGATAGCGGCAACCCATGGTGGTCAGGATTTTCCACAGGTGGTCAGGAGTACGGCAAGATTCAGGTGATTGTCCCATCTTAGATTTTTATTGAATTTATCAAATGTTTGTCTAAGTTGTAGAAGATTGAAGATCCGATACGTGGTGTTCATTGGTTACACCACCCCCACTTTTCTTGTGATTTGCTTCCTGAACTCCTTCTGAATGCGCGCCTACCTCTGTGACAAGTGATGACGAGTGCTCACCAGATTTCGTAGCATGGCTGGATGCAAGAAGCACCAGAATATATCAGAATGGTTACGCTTTGGATTCTTGCAAAAAAAGATTCCATCCGAATCTATCTCAGATGATGCATGGATACATCTCCGTCGGTCTCCTAAATAAGACGTTGCCTAATGCTCTCAATTGCTTCAATTATCCAAAAGAAGAAATTCTAGATGGGTCCCTCATTTGTAGGTTACAAACCTCCCCCAAATGCGCCAAATGCTCCTGAATGACCGTGGCACACCAGGCGAACTTGCGCGAGGTCCTGCAGAATCAGGGCTACACGCTGGCACCTCGACGGAGATTCAGCAGACGTGTAGACTTAGACGCGGCTACACGCTCCCAGCCGTCGGTTTGTCCCATGTAGAATCCTTGTTGAATCCTTGTTGTTTCTGTGTTGTTTCCTTGTTCATTCTGTGTTCATTCTGGCCCAGTTTGCCATCTCAGGAAGATGTGCAAGGCCGCATCTATGACACCAGTGGGAGGTGCGGGGTGCCAGGGCCCAGGGACTGATGGGCCGGAGTTGCCTACAAGCTGCCAATGGGCCAACCCTGAACAAGTGTTATATAGTGTTATGTATTTCTTGCCCGTGACAAGAGCCATGGTGGAGTGACCAGGGATGTGAAATCCTACCTTTGACTGGCCAAACCGACCCGTGCGCTGACAAACATGGAAAAGTCTCACAATCTGGGCCTGCGCATGCGACATGACCCTCTACTACAGTAGATCTCGGTAGTTTTGGGATGTTTCAGGTGGGCTTAGTCACTTACCAGTTTCGTTTTCGCACTTTGTGGGTCGCAGCGGGACATGGCAAGAACAAAAGGAGCGTCTGCCAGGCCCGTGGATATCTTGTACTTGGGAATCCTCACAGCAGAGCACTTCCCATTACAGCTGGAGCTACCCGACACAGGCGCCACATGGCGCCAGTGCTCTTGGGGCCTGAAGGATCATGACATGGGCCAAGGGGTAGATGACCAAGCAAACGTGGTGAGTGGGTTTTGGAGTTCCCAAAATTGAGAAACATGAGAAACAAAAACTGCAGGTGTGTCACTTGCAACCCTTCCTTGAGGTCAAACTCCCATTTTTTCCATGAATTATAGTTGCTCAGCGATAGGTTCCTCAGTCACGTGGCCATACTCTATTTTGCCTTTGCATGTGATACTCCAGCACAACAGGTAAGAGTGTTGAAGTAATACTCCCAAAAAGTGGGTGCTTCTATAGGCGGCTAGCCTGCCCGCTGCATGGCCTCCTCTGGTTTTGTAAGATAAATGTTAGGTGTGATTTATACAGTAACCATCATGAAGTAGACATAACATCCCCCATCTTCAATTACCAGGTCATTTTAAAGCTAGGACCATCCAGGACGCTTAAATCCCTGTATTTGATTCATTTCTTGTTCATTTCACATCTATGTTGGTTAAACGATGTTTGACACCCATATTTGCTGCTCATTTCTGCTGATGTCCCGATGTTTGCTGGTTATCTCATTTTGTTGGTCAAAATGCCATATTTTTCTGATAGAATACTGTTTGCGAATTTCTGGCGATGTTCGGTGCCAGGGACCAAAGCCTCCCTGCAGTTGAAATTGGAATTTCGCTTAGACGACGTTGGAGGTGCCAACGGTGGCGGACCAAAGCTGCGTTGCATTCATCCAGTGGCCAAAATTGGCGAGATTTCACCAACAAGAATAGGAAGTTGCTCAGCAAAAATGGAGGGTTTAGGCAGCAAGAATGGTTTGATCCAAAACATTTTGGATTCAATCAAGGACATACCAGGATATTATCCAAGAAACATTGGCAAATTAGGAGGATATGACCAGTGCAACTGTTGCAAAGGAAAGCCAATCAAAACGATGTATATTTTTTTGGTGATGCATGTGAATGAAATTTACATCATGTTGGTTATGATATGTTATAATCCACTGACTCTGGGGATGGGGATTAAACTATAACCAACAATTCTATCATGATCTTACTGGCTGACTGATTGACATGGCACCAACGGTCATGAAATGACTTTAAGCAACCAACAAAACTAAGGGTATGTCAGAATCAACAGGAAAAGGCGAACGATGAAAAACACAATTGGTGTATCGTCCCAAAGAGAAGAGGGTCGCCAACAAACATGTAGCGCGAGAGCACTGCAGTTACAACTACTTTTTCAAGCTTGACTTAATATGTGCAAGCGCTACCAGTGCAACTGCTGTAAACCAAACCTGTGCTAGTGGATCTGAGGTGCCGACATTCATTGTGCCAAATGCGAAAGCTTCAACCTGCTAAGCTGTCTCCAACCAAGAGTCTTCTGCGTGAAGAGCTTCGGCCCTCCTGCGTGGAGGCGTACATCAAAGGAAGCATCTTCTGCGTGAAGAGCTTCGGCCCTCCTGCGTGGAGGCGTACATCAAAGGAAGCATCTTCTGCGTGAAGAGCTTCGGCCCTCCTGTGTGGGGGCGCACATCAAAGGAAGCATCTTCTGCGTGAAGAGCTTCTGCCCTCCTGCGTGGAGGCGTACATCAAAGGAAGCATCTTCTGCGTGAAGAGCTTCGGCCCTCCTGTGTGGGGGCGCACATCAAAGGAAGCATCTTCTGCGTGAA
>Ga0126342_10000103_pt1 | contig 56607 bp, 49 predicted proteins | sample Cyp1metagenome_FD_92528 | JGI IMG/M metagenome (GOLD analysis project Ga0126342, IMG submission 92528) | Coral microbial communities from Lord Howe Island, Old Settlement Bay, Australia - Cyphastrea 1 metagenome | ecosystem: Host-associated > Invertebrates > Cnidaria > Coral ...
ATTTAAACATATTTAAACATATTTGTTAACTATTCATCAGAAAGGTTACCGGCAAACACGTGAAGTCTGCCATCAACATGCTTAGGCTTGTGAACTCTGATCCTCTACCTGGATCCGTTCCAGCATAAATATGTTCAGTTTGATGACGCTATCCCAAATTACAGTGAAAAGTCTTGTTCTTGTTTCGTCCCAGGATCTCCATGATCTTTTCAAGAGATTGCAACAAATTCTCTTGTTCATTTGCTCATGATTTCCTGATGCCCCTTGCTGCCGCACAGAGACACAGTGGCTTTCACTGCTTGGCTCCGCTCCTGGATTGTTGGGATCAGCCACAAATAACGGTAATTGATTGATACAATCGATTGACATAAACAAAAGGCAATCATTCCTTGTCATATCTTGAAAAATCCGGAATCCTCAGGAGTTCCCGGAGGTGGTTTCATCCGATCTAGAGCGCCCGCGATCTAGAAACTGCAGTGCTAATCCCTCCAAACATTCTTGAAATGATTCGCCTGCCGGCCGATTTAAGCACAAATCTCAACACATATCATATATATATATATATCATGTGAAAGTGTAGTCCTGTGTTTCAAAGCAAAATCTGAGGTTCCACATGCTTCTACACTATGTACCCTCTGGTAAACGTTTACATAGCTATGCAAAATAACCTTTTTTAATGGGAAAACTCACTATTTCTATGGCCATGTTCAATAGTTTTTTGTATGTTTACCAGAGGGTAATATCATGCAGCTGCATTGAATTTGGGGTTTCTAATAATGTTTTGGAACTGGGATGAACTGGGCTGCTGCATGGAGTCTGTGAGTCAGTGACCAAATCCTTCCAGCTTCGGCACACGACTTTTTTGCGGGTCTCCAGAAAAAAAGATGGGAAAAGATCAGTGGCAAATTTGAAAACCGAATCACTAAATGGAAAATCATCTAAAACAAAGTCCTCCTTATAATATTGTATATATATATATACATATACATTATATATATATATACATATATATATATATATATGATTATATATGATTATATATGATTGTATGTATCGTATGGAATAGTAACTTGGCAGCCAAAAATGGACGATGAACAAATTAAAGCTATGGTTCGCAGGTCAATTGTTTCACATGTTTTGACGAAAAGAGGCATCCGATTTATGTGGCACAGTGACTTTCAATCTTCGCAGCTCCTGAAGGCGAGATTTTTGCGTCTCCAGCCTTAGTCTTTCAGACCATGTTCTAGCTGCCCTACTAGCTTTCGAAAATGTTCTCTTTTATAAACAGCATCTCCGAAGTTTGGTTGTAACAACTCTGTCAATATTAGTTCCATTCCCGCAATGTGATGTCCACGATTGTCCAATCCTGCAGCCAGTCGACTGAGTTATGCTACATGACCATAAAAAACATCATTCATCTACCCGGCCTGGTTATGACTAACAGTTCGCCATGGTTTGTCGATGGCCCTAATCGAAATAGATGGTTTACATATGAAAATAGCATCGTGGATCTTTCCATGGCGAACTGTTAGTCATGTCATAACCAAATGCTACGTTGTTTTTGTTGCACGTGGATGATGTAAAGCACCCAACACGAAGGGTACGAATCACTCCGATATTCCGAGGTACTCTGTCCAGCGTTGTTGAAGCTCTGAGTTCTCCTGGCAAGGCTTTTGTCGGGTTTGGAAGCTGAGGGTGTATTATATATATATATATATATGTGTGTAATATAATATCTATATTATATATATATGTAATATTATATATAATATAGATAGAACAACAATATCAGTTTATGTATACTTATGTAAACACCAAACATTCATAGATTTTTGGCGTTTTTGGCACTCATCACAGCACTTAGAAAACCTGCCGTATCTCCTGTTGGATCTGCTGCATCTGCACCTGCCCCATGATGGGATGCACCTAACGTTGCTGCAACGTTGGGAGCGGAGATGACGTGGAGATGACGCGACTGTGAACTTTGTGATGAAAAAAATGACTTCTACCATTATTAACATGTATTAACCATCATAGAACCATCTACTATGAATTCATAGTTATAGAATAATCTACTATGATGTTAACCATTATTATTATTATCAATGGATTGGTTTAAGGGAAAATTTACAGGTTTCAGCCCCATTAATTGAATGGGAAAATCGATGGTTTCCGGTTAAGATTTTCCCAACTAAACCAATCCATTGATATTAACCATTACCCATGACGGATCCATGGTGCTGGTATACGTATATATAAGCTAACATTGGGGATATATTGATGGGATCCATGTTACCATATGTAGCATGCATGGATCCTATGGGTTATAGAACCATCTACTATGAATTCATAGTTATAGAATAATCTACTATGATGTATTATAGTCTTATGAAATTTATAGAACCACTATAGAGAATGTGATGGTGTATATGTTGTTACTTGCCTCGCACTTTGTGTTTGCTGTGCTCTGGGCTTCGCAGCAACATAAATATGAGCACATGTTCCCGGGCGGCTACGGGCGGCTTTGGTCTTGGTCCAAGCTGCTTTGTGACTAGACAGGCTTTAGTTCCTTACCTGAATCATTCGTGATTCATCGCATCAAACAAAAACATGTTGCAATAGGTATGTAACCATCTGGTTGGTGGTATACCTACCCCTCTGAAAAAATGAGTTCGTCAGTTGGGATGTTATTCCATTCCCAATATATGGAAAGTCATTCAAAATTCCATGGTTCCAGTCACCACCAGCCATTCATAGCAGAACTCTTCCAGTTTTTCTAAGAGATTTCGTTGAAAACGAAGCGTTCCTTCAACGGAGCGGCCGGCGGCCAAGGTGCAAAGAGAAGCTGTGCTGCTTGAAACTGCTTCTGTTGCAGCTGCTGCTGTTGATGCTTCATTTGCAACTCCTTGGATCCGCAAGAAAATCCATCAAAACGAACATGACGAAAAGAACGAAAACACAAAGCTGACGTACCTGATTTGACTATAAAATCTATGGATATCTATTACTATAATCATATATTTAACTATAGTGATACAGTACTATGATGTTAGATTATTAGTAACATACCATGTTTTGTAGTATATTGAATCACCTTACATAATATCAAGCCCTACACGTTAGCTCTGACCCTCCAGCTTCACAAATTTGCCCAAAAGCTGGCAAGTCACCAAACTCGTTAGCCTCAGTTTCCATGGTGACTCTGGTGCGTTTCTCTGGTGGGTTTCCTCTGGCACCGGGCTTCATCGAAATCCTCTGCGTTGCCAAAAAAAACGTATCTGTGATTTCAAGGGTCAAACGAAACAAGTTGTCTTGAAACGAGAACATTGTGCCATTGAGTTTATCTATTTGTCCTCGCCAAACATATTATATATTCCTTTGTGAAAAAACAAGTGATTACCAGACTAGAACCGTCTATGACAGCTTGCTAAACCCATCTCTCCCTTCATTCTGCAGCTTCGACACTGCTGGAGTTCTTCGTCAAGTTGCCTGCATCGAATCCAAACTCCGAATCGAATTGAAAAAGGTCAAAACATATGATGCTATTTGAGACCCAAACATCAACGGATTGGTTTAAGGGAAAATTTACAGGAAACCATTAAATATGGGGTTTTCCTGTAAATGTTCCCATCATCCAATCCATTGAAAACAGAAACCTTGTGCTCTCTGAATCTCTTTGATCTTTCGCGCTTCCTAGAGAAGAAAAACTCTTTGATCTCTCTGGCTTTTGTAAGATCCGAGCGGACCAATGAAACATGACTTTCTTAGAGTGATCCCCGCCAACTGACATGATTCTATTTGACATTTATACTGACATTCTATCTGACATATATTCTGTCATGCTTTGAAACACATATTCTGACATGTTGTTTTGCATTCTCTCTGGCATTCTATGTGACATTCTATCTGGCATTCTACCTCACAAATATGTTGGCATTCTATCTGACATTTTTGGACATTCTGTCTGACGCTTTATCTGACATTTTTTCTGGCACTTGAGCTGGCATTCAAACTGACATATTATCTGAGACTCCATCTGACATTCTATCTATCTATCTGACATATATTCTGACATTCTATTTGGCATCTATCCTGGCATGCTACTGTATCGTCTTCGGGTTCCCCAGGAGCTCGCTTCTGATGATCCTTCGGAACTGGAATGACACTGTCACGGCATGTGGACGCAGCACAATCTGCTTCCAACGCATTCGTTCCAATGGGCAACAAAGAGAAAAAGGAACTACGTCAAAGCTTCAACTGGAGTGCCTCCAGAAACTGACACATCATTGCGTGAAGCTGGCCTTTGCATCTGACTTTGCTGATCTTGCATGGGCCTCAAGTATATATGGAAAATATGGTTCAAAGTCAGTCGAATTGAGTAGCAAGTCGTGAATCATTCAATTAAACCTACTAGATCTACTACACAATTTCTGCAACATGGGCAACCGCAGGTTCAATCTACTGCAACTCTTTCTTTCCACATACTGTAGCTATCTGTACCTTATCTTGGGCGCCCGTTTTTTCATAGCGTGTCTACTCTTTGTTCCTCGGAACAGGAAACACCTGGAATGTCTTGGAACTGCTAAATATTTTTTGGGACTGAGCCAAGGGGCTCGCTCCGGCAAGCTGAAACAGTGGTTTGGAAAACATCCGGGGTGAGATTCAACTTGAGGCCAGGGGGAGGTGCGAAAGGTAGCAGGACTCTACTAATGTTGTACCGGAGACTGTGCAGCTGCAAGACTAAACTGATGAACTGATGACGATGATGGGGTGGGGATGAATTTGATGATAATGCTGATGATGATGATGATGATGAGGACGACGACGATGACGACGACGGCAACAATGATGAGAATGCTAGAGAAGAAGATGAAAATGAAGAAGGCGAAGATAAAGACGTAGAGTCGAAACCTGTACCTGCCCAAAACCAGCTGATGATGGTGATGCAGCTGCTGACGATGAAATGCTGAACATGAATTATTGAGATGACAACCCATGGTCCAGGGGCAGGTACAGGGGCATCCCAGAAGGGTCGAGGGGAGTCCAGGGGGACCAGGGGGGGAGGGGGTCGTTTCCTAGAAAGTTTCAGCGTTTCCAACGGTCCTGGCTAAAGGCCTAAAGCAAGAGCAACTTCAGCTAGCACAAGCTAGCTTTCGTAATCTCTAAAACTTGCATTGTTTTTCATTTAGCATGAACATTGAAATCATGGAGAATAGAGTGTCTTAACATGTCTTAACATATTCTGAAACATTGACTTGGAGATAGTATGAATGTGATTGAATGTGTCCCTCATGCTTATTCTTTTCCCAGCAACAAACCCTCAAGACAACCATAGTTTTCAAAGATGTCGTTTTCAGACATTGTGGGGCTATGTGGGACTGGCCAGCTGGGAAACCATGTTTTAAGTAATTTTCCAGCGCCGCAGAACGTAGTCACCACATGTCTGATCTAGCCTTGTGAAGTTCTATTTCAACACCAGCTTTGGATAGCGTTGGGCTCTGAACCCACGAGAAACTCCGAGCCACATGAAGGGCCGTGGGAAAGCTGCTTGGTACCCAAGGCAGACCTGACAGCGAAGTCAGAAAGCTCGAAAGGGAACCACAAGTTATGGAAATATGTCGGAATACTGTCTTGAATACTGGTGATGCCTTGCCCATAGGATCCATGGTGCTGCTATATATGGTAACATTTACCATCAATATACCCCAGTCATGTTAGCATTAATATACCAGCACCAGCCGGATCCGTCATGGGTTGGTCCCATTCTTTTCCTTGGCAAAGCCAATACCCTCTAGTAAACGTTGACATAGCTATGGAAAATCACCATGCTATTCATGGGTAAATCCACTATTTCAATGGCCAGTTTCAATAGCTTTTTGTATGTTTACCAGAGGGTAACTACCATTTGATCACCATTAAACCACCATAAAATCACCATTCACATATACCATACATGGATCCTATGGGAATAGTACTTTCTTCATCGGCTCATAGCACCTCTGGAGGCGAGGGAGCATCATCGCCGCGTTGCAAGCCTGCTGTGACCTGGCACAACTGAGCTGCTAGTGCTATGCAGAACAGCCGTGCGTAAGTAAAAAAAAAAACGCTACGGTCAGAACAGCACTGGCAAGCAACCATATCCCATACCCATAGGATCCATGTATGATATATATATATATATGCTAACATGACTGGGGTTTTTGTTGATGGGATCCATGGAGCACCATATATAGCAGCACCATGGATCCGTCATGGGATATGTACTTCAATAGAAAAATAGAACATAATAGAACTCCACGCCATCAAAAGAGGGTAGTTCACCACCACTGATATTGACAATTTGCGCTCCTGCCATGCGCTGCCAATACCAGCTCTGCCAACACGGCCCTTTGTGACCCAAGAATATACAAACCGTTCCAGAGAAAAAAAAGGAAACATTGTGGCAGTCAGCGGCCGAAAACACCAAAAAACTGATGCTTTGGCACAAGTGACAATAGCCCAAACATGATCCTAGAAATAGGTCAATTACTGGGAAGACTAAGTGACTAAGTCTTCGGGAAGGGGCAAAAGTAACCCGGGCCCCGTTCCGCAGCACTTTATCACAGTGTCATGTTCTTGTCATCCACATGCGTCCATTGAATGTGGCCCTGCCCCGTGGCCAGAGCCTACAAGCTTTCGCCAGAATATCTTGTGATTCACTCTATTCAGAAGCATAGCATAGTGCAGTGCTTTCAAATCTGTTCCATTTCAAACACGTGGCACCTCCGCTGCTGCTCGCGCAGCCTGTGCTGCAGCCAGCACACTATTGCGGCCTGGTGTGGCAGCAATTGAGTAGAAATTCACGAGCCAATCGATGGGATTTTCAGGAACCCAAAACTTAAGCTACTGTACCATATAAGGCCATATTTTGTGGGGAAATTCCCTTACATAGGCCATTGATATGAGGGTTGCTGAACCATAAATGCTGCAGATTGGAATTCTTCATACAGCATCCCGCATCACTCAACAGCGTGTAGCTGCTGAAACAACGAGAGCCAGTCCGAGATCATGGACGCCAGAGGTTTGGCCCAGAGGTGAGTTTATGATAGTGAGTTACCAATTTATGGCTACCAGTATTGCAGCAATAAGTGGTATAAGTGGTCCCCTAGGGCCCTAGACGCCCTAGATCCTATCATTTTCAACCATCCTCTTACTAACATAACTATGGAAAGATCCACCATGTTTCATGGGAAAATCCACTATTTCGATTGGGCCATTTTCAATAGCTATTTTGACATAACCAATGGGGACTAGCCTGATTCTTCCAACCTTGAAGACTCCACTCCCGCCTGCAACTGCTCCAACTGATCCAACTGGTCCAACTGGTCGAACGACTGGGACGCCTTTCATGACCTGACACGGTCAACAAAAACGATCTGAACGAAAAAACATGTTGTAATTCATCCCATCCCCCTAATAGATCTAATATATGCCATAATATGTCTAATATATTATATTTCCAATATGTCTAATATATATATATATCTAATATATCCCAAATATAGGATCCATGGTGCTGCTATATATGGTGCTCCATGGATCCCATCAACAAAAACCCCAGTCATGTTAGCATAATTATATACCAGCACCAGCCGGATCCGTCATGGGTATATATATATAATATTTCTTATGTCTGTGTCTAATATATATATATATATATATATCTAATAGTTAATAGTTTCAACAGCCCCTAAACGAAACCATGGTCCAATGGGTTTTTCCAACGAAAATTTCCACATAAAAATCAGACCAGGACCATCCAGCTTCAGCGGAGCGACAGGCTTTCCTTTGCCCAGCCACCTTGCAACGAGGCGGCGGTCCAAAAAATCACCAGCGGCCGGCATGGCTTGGGAAAAAATGCCATGGCTTCTGGTTGAAGAATCAACGAATCAACCAGTTTCAAAAAGGATAAGACATGAATAGACATGAATGGACATGATATAAAATGATATAAAATAATACAAAATGGATCAAATGAAAGCTGTTTGGTTGCCGGAACAGGAACAACAATCCTTGGACAGTCTGTAAGGCTCAAGCAAAGGTGATCCCTTGCAGTACACCTGTGGCATTGGCAGATCTTTGACCTAGGAGCTTTCCATCCAAAGGGTCTGATAAAAAAACACATGGCACACATCAATTTCCCCAAAGGTCACAGTTCTTATTGCTTCACAGCTTTACCATAATATGTTGGTATACTATGTTGACATAATAATTATGTCAACATAGTATACCAACATATTATGGCAAAGCTGTGAAATGACATCATGATTCGTAATTAATTTATAAACACACACACACACCAGCACATGTTGTCAGCACCATGAGCTCGTTGGTGTGATACATTCAACCTGGGAATGCTACCATGCAGTCGTGCTGCTCGGCAAAGGCCAACCACTTTTGCCAAGTGGGGTCCTGCAGGCGACAGCACCACGTCTCTGAGCCGTCAGGATCCTCTCCCAATCGGAGGATCCTGACGGCTGTGTTGGAAAGGTATTACTTCCTTCAGTGAATGGTGATAAGTAATATACATCTATATTATATATATAGTATATATGTATATATAGTATATATATATATCTATAGTATATATATATATAGTGTATATATATAGTATATATAGTGTATATATATAGTAGACTATTATATCAACAAAGATGGTCACTTTGCTGTACTCTTTTTAGAAAAGACTGAAAAAACACATGCAGATGGTTTTCTCAGCAGCTACAGTGCTCTAGTTCACGGACATGTCACCAAGTGCAACAAACCAAACCTCCCCAACAATGGCAACACTGGGTGTAAAAGTTGCAGTGCCCATTTCACAAGCAGCAGATCACTGCAAGATAAACATATGTAGTGACATGTCAGCGTAAACCACTTGATACATCTTGATACATCTTGATACTGGATGAACACACAGCGGCAAGGGATTAAAACATCCACACACACACACTCACGCAGAATAGCATGAGTGGGAAATCAGCCCTTTGGTGTCCTGCTTCAACGTTGCAGCATTACCAAAAATCAGCAATCCACGACGTGCTCGCGTCAACATCACCTGACGATCTAACAAGATCTGGAGTTGTTGTTTTTGGAATTCTTGCAAACAATGCTCCAATGACAGTCTTCAAACAACTTGTTCAACGGCAAACATCGAATATGGGTGAATATGGATGAATATGGAATCATATTAAATAATTCATAAGCTGCGTAATATGACCAAACCTTTTGTCATCGCTGACGTTTTTTCTCCTTCCCGAGACATACTGCCGTAGGGATCCCAGCGTTTAATCTTCGCCAGTCAGCCAGGAAACCAACATTTCCTGTCTCCGGATTGGTCCGGAAGGGTCCATATTAATCGTTCTGCATCAAACTCTTCACATCGATTGCGGTCTTCGATTGCTACCCGTCCTGCTCGATTGCTTCGCACTGCAGAGAACACTATGAGCTCCTGGGCAGTGTCGCGATCTCATCTGTGAGATTGGGCTTGGCATGTTGTGGCATGTTGTGGTCACACTTTGCTTCTCCCATTGCGATGTTGCGAATTACCATGACATTTCAAAACATTTCATATATTGCACATTAGTTGTGGCAAATATGAATACGAATTACCATGTTGCTTTTCCCATTGCGATGCACGAAAGCACAAGCCTGTCACAGCCACAGCCAAATCAGCGTGGGCCAGCAACGAGAACCCAACCCAAATACAAAGCCAACTGCAGCATCATACTCAACTTGCAGCCTTCAGTAAAACATGCAAAATAAATCAACATCAGAAGCACCAAACAACATAATTGACATGATCAATTTCAATCATACTGTGGATGGTTGCGAAATCCTACACCACCTTGGATGGTTGAGACCCTATCCATCTATCAACTCAATGGGAATTTCAGGATCCTAAAATGGAGGTACTGTACCATATAAGGCCATATTTTGTGGGGATATTCCCTTACATAGGCCTTACATAGGCCTTATATATGGTAGGTACCTCCAATTTCAGTGATCAACTGGTGCGGGATTTCGCAACCACAGTATGAAACTGACGCGTTTTTCAAATCAAAAATTTCCCCGCCTTCTCACGTCCCTGGAAGTTGTCCACAGAGGCGCACTCTAAGAGGCGAAAGTCCGAACCGTGTGGAATGACCTCAGGATTACGCCCTCCTGGCAATGTGGGGCCCCCGTTGGATAGCTAAGTTGGTGCAAATAACTCCAATAACTATATGATTTATGGTACTTATAACAATCTTATAACTACAGTTAATGGGGTGAATCTAAACCAACTTATTACTGGGGGGCCCCACATTGTGGCAATGGGAAAACAACATGAAAGGTGGAGGTTTTCATGGGAAGGGCTATGGATTGGTGGTCTGAAATGTGTACAAACAAAAAATGAATCGTGTGATCACGATCATAAATCATCGCCACCAAATGATGCTGCGAATGTATGCTGACATTTAATAGATCATGTTTATAAGTGAATTTTGCAATACCTTCGGATGCTTATCCTGACATACATCCGGACATATATTCATATAATACTATGACATGAACACTGGCATGTAGTCTGACGCATATTATGACAAATGCCCAAACATGCATGTAGTCTGACATGTAGTCTGGCAAACGCCCAAACATCTAATTAGTTTGTAGTCTGACATGTAGTCTGATATATTCTGAAGTATCTTCAGATCGGCATAATATATTAACTGACGTGTTTTAACTGACATTCATTCTGACGTTTGCGACGCGTCAATTCATGCGACATTTTTTCTGACACCTAGTCTGAGTCGGTTTGAGTTCTGCTCTAACATCTTCTCCATCTGATCTGGCAAACTTCATTTGCCATATTATCTGGTTGGTGGTATACCTACCCCTCTGAAAAATATGAAAGTCAGTTGGGATGATTATTCCCATATATTATTGAAAAAAAAAATGTTCCAAACCACCAACCAGTTATATATAATGATTCATCCTGACCTTTTTGCTGACGTGTATTCTCAAAGACCTTAAATCATGTGGGGAACATGTGGGGAACATGTGGGGAAAATGTGGGGAATTGTCACCGCAGCTTTATCTGTTCAACATCGAGCCACCCAAGCCATGTACCAAGCCATTCACCAGAGGAACACGTCGCAAGGGCACCCTTCCGAACCACTTGGAATGGTCCAGAAGCACACCCCTATACTTCTTTCTTGTCTATTTCAACTGATTTTCTTCTGGTACCCTCTGGTAAACTAACATAGCCATTGAACATCACCATGCTATTCATGGATAAATCCACTATTTATGGTCATTTTCAATAGCTATGTTAGTGGATTTACACATTGAAAATGACTGAAAATGGTGATTTTCCATGGTTTTTTGATGTTTTTTGTATGTTTACCAGAGGGTAATGATGGTAATGCCTCTGATTCACAGAGATTCAATCCACGGTGACATCTCTCTCTTGGCGCCCATGCCGACCGAAGCAGTGGTCGCAAGCGTCTGACCTGACCGTGCTGGAACGACGGCTTGCCTCTGGGCCAAGCCAAAAGGTCAAAACCCTGGGATAACCACGGCTTTTGACCCTGGAACCATGGGACCATGGTGCTGGAATATTTCTATACCAACATGACTGCCCTTGTCCTTAAAATCACCCAGTTTTAAGTAGGTTTGGAAATATAGCAGCACCATTTTGTTCGCATTAAATGGGAATGATGCCATGGTTTTCAGAGTAGTAGAATGAACATACACATCTGCGAATCTGCTCAAGACTGCAATGCAGTGAATTTTGCGTGTGCGGTCATCTGCCTAATCTCCTTGGGCATACATATCAAATTGGCAATGACGACAAGGGCATAGACTTAATCGGCTCAAGTACCCCTTGGCAACTATATAATAGTTCATCCTTGGACTGCAAGTTATGAACTCATAGAGATCTCCAGTTTGTTGAAGATCCTGAAAGCAACATGTCATCATGCGTCACAGTCGAAATGCGTTTCAACAACTCTTATCCACTTTAGCTAATCCCCCTGTGGCAACGGTAATCATGGGTGTTGCCTGGGCCATGTATGGCGTCACCACACCCACCTGTGCCAACAGTGTCTCAACATGTCAAGTTGGCGCTTAAATCAGAGCTGAAATCCTGTCCCGAAAAGATTTAAGAAAGTCCCGAAGTTGGCATAACAGATCATAAAAGGCATATGATATGTAACAGTAACAGGTTTTAACAGATGTTACCATTTGGTTATTTAACATAGCCATGGAAAATCACCACTTTTAATAGGTAAACCATCTATAAATGGGTCATTTCCCATGGCTATGTTAAATAACCAGAGGGTAACACGTTTAACCGGGTTTTCGTATGGTTTCTTCAGAAAAACACACTCTGCGCTGGAACGGCTCAAAGTGTTCATCGAAGCCTGGCTGACGTTCAGCTCTCCCCGCTGAAAGACCTGGACGACAGTGGGAACATCTTCAGCTGCCTTCCAGTACTTCGAGCATGGCAATGGAACATCAAGAGACTGTTTTCTTGAGTAAGAAACTTCTAGGAAATTCATGGAAATTCAGCCAGGTTTACAGAATTTTACAGTGCCCAACAACTTGGTATCTTGGTGTCCCAATGGACATTCCGCTGGGCTCCCAACATGGTCCCCAGGTCCAGCCTTGCCGACCACATTCGCAAGCAGTTGTGCTTCCACTGAATTGGCCTGACGCAAATCGCAACCGCATTTCCTGTGGGATTGATGTGGAAGGAACCAGGAACCGCGAAAAAAACTTTCAGCGGATGAATCAATGTTCAACAGGAGAAATAAGGAAGAAATATGAACAAATAAGAAATATGATTCAAAATATGATCAAATCACTTCAGCTTCGGAGCATGCTGTCCACCCATGATCTGCAATCATTTGGGGGGGGGCCGTGGTCAAAAGAAAACCAGCCGCAACCAGAAAACCAGAACCCTGGGACACAGATTTCTATCAACTTTTTTGTGTTTTTTCAATGGTAAGGGCACATGGCTGGCTGGCTGCTTTTGCTGTGCTAGAAGCTCAGCTGCCAATGGGTTGAAAGTATCGCATACGAACGCTGGCAAGATACAGCCAGTAATCGACAGACCTCTTGAACAGAGCTCCTCCAAACCATTCAAATCTGGTTGTTTGACTTAGGAAACCCCTGAAACTTTCCAGAGTGGATGGCACAATAGATAAGGAGACATATAAAGGACATATATAAAGGACATATGAAGGATATATCATATCATCTGACTGATTCTTATGCCTCTGACAGCTCCTTAAGTTTGCCAGATGTAGGGCCCAACCTTGGAGTCGCCCTCCAATTCTTCCTGCAGCAAGTGGTGATGCTGCTGTCCCACAAGAAAAAACGTGACCAAACCACATCACTATACCAGAATCATCCGCAATAATCCAGATTTCTTTCATCAAGAATCCACAATAATCATGAATAATCCACAATATTCTAGATGAATCATGAATTGGTCACTGGCAACATGTAACATCACCAAAAAAGGATAAAAAAAGGCACAGCTGAACGCTCCTGTGCATCCACGTTGACGAAAGCTATGGGACATTCGCTGTTCGGCCACGGCCTCGAGGAAATCCCCTGTGGCCCCTGTGCTTCCAGAATTTTCCTGGTGGTGGTTGAGCCCTACCCCTCTGAAAAATGATGGAGTTCGTTAGTTGGGATTATGACATTCCCAAAAAATATGAAAGTTAGTTGGGATTATTATTCCCTATTATTCCCAATATATGGAAAAAATTGGAAAAATAAAAAATGTTCGAAACCATTAAAACCAGACATAGCGAACTGGAAAATCCATGATAAATATGGAGTATCTGTAGCTGGGAAGAGGTATCTGTAAATGGGCCATGGTTTCCATATGTTTCCATAGCTAATTATGTTAGTCATAACCAGAGGCTACCAGTTTTCTCATGTTTTCTCCAGGATTCTTGAAGTGAATGTCCAGTGGAAGCGCCGGTTTTTTTGGCGCTAACTGTAACCAGGCTCCTCACACTCCCGCAGGCAAGAGACGTTGAGTGGCCTGGCCGCGGGAACACCCAGCCCCATCCCAAGGTCTAGGCCCTAGGCATGTCCAGGTCAATGCTGTAAGCGCTTCGTCATCTAAACCTTTGGGAAAATGACAATTTTTCATAATATCCCAGTCATTCTATGATTGCCATAACCCATAGGATCCATGTATGCTATATATGCTAACATTTGGGGTATATTGATGGTAAATGTTACCATATATAGCATACATGGATCCTATGGGTTATGGCAATCATTCAAACAAATGGTTTGGGAAAAAAACACATTGATAAAAATTAAATTCGTTGCTGTGACATGTAGATATTCCCATTGATACCAAAAGACTGGTTAGGATAAGTTTGTATCCATCTAAGATTGACCTAGATTTGGGGAAAAAACATATCCCAGGCATCCAATTCGAGGATGTAGCAAAGTTATTCGTTATGAAACCAACAGGGCGAAGCAATGGCATTACTCCGGCTAACAAAAACAACAATCAGTGAAGATTCCGAACAGGCTTACTGAACCCAAAAAAATGCCAGCGGATACTGAAAGTCTTTGGATATTTGTTGAGCTCGCATTGGATCGAAGTTGGATAGTTATCATTCCCCATAGGATCCATGGTGCTGGTATATATGCTAACATGACTGGGGTATATTGATGGGATCCATGTTACCATATATAGCATACATGGATCCTATGGGTTCTCATCTGGACCAGTGCCTTCCTCCCCTGAACTGCCTCAATTCCGCTCTTGAGCAGGCCGTCGTAGAAGGCCTGCTGCACAGGCTGCACATGGGAACAGTTCAGTCGACCTGCCTGGCAAGTTCACTCTCAGTTGCCACATGCACCATAATGTCAACCCTGGATTAATAAACCCCTAGGTTGTTTAATTGGGGGCATACCATTTAAGTATCAGATTATGACTATTGGGGGAATACCCCCCTAATTAATAAATCATGGTGTATTAATCCGGGGTTGACATTATAGCCCAATCTTTCATGGTGAAAGAAACGTGAAATCTGGCGGTCCAAGATCTTTTTGCTGCCAAATCATGTGGGTATGGGTCAATACCTATAGATACAAATTTTTAGTGGGATGCACATCCATAAATCCCAGCTATGACTTGGGGTTCACGGCACGGTACCAGGGTTTTGACCCATCCCCATGTGTTCCCAGAGATCCGCAGCAATGCCTTGCTTGAAAACTCGGCCAATTTGGGATGTGATCGGTATTGCCTAGGCACCATGTCTGCGCTTAGGAAACTTGACTTGGGGGTGGGTCAAAACCTATTATTATCAATTCTAATGGGATGAACATCCATTTACCAGCTATTTTGGGGTTCACTAGGTGCCAGGGTTTTGACCAATAGCCACTTCATGCTTATTGATCCGTTTTTGAGCTCCCGTTTTATCCATGGTTTTATCCATGGTTTTATTCATGAATTCATTTCGGAACCTCAGCAACCTTGGGGCAAATATGTTGGGAACCAACCATGGGGGACCCGGGGACCCCCGACAATTTCCCGTAGCTTCCACCAAGGACAGGACGTGTTGAGCATGAAAGGCTTCAATCCGCCCGCCTGTGGCATCGCATCCGGGCATAGTCTCGAGATGTCGAGATGGAGATCGCTGACTCAGGGATTACCCTCTGGTTATGTCAAAATAGCTATTGAAAATGGCCATAGAAATAGTGGACTTACCCATTGAAAATGGTGATTTTCCATAGTTATGTTAAATTTACCAGAGGGTAGACTGATTAGACCAACCAGAATTGCGGTGAGTTATGTTGAGTTGCAATGAGAATGTTTGCCCTGAAGAGCATTGATGATATTGATGTCTCTGGGGATAACAGGCTTATGATCCACTGCTAGGCCTGGGGCGGATAATACGACATGACTTCTTCGGTGCAGAATCATTCAATCTAATATATATATATATATATATATATATATATTATAATAATATTATGTTATTATATATATATACGTATATAATATATTATTATGTTATATTATATTATATTACTATGATATACCAGGTCCCTCTAAGTGGCGCCCAAAGGGTTGTAGTTTTTGATTCTTCAAGGGGCTTCTATTGCACACCCCTTACAGGGACCTATTTTGAGAGCCGTGCAAGTATGCAATCCGTTGCTCATACCCTCAATTACCATGGAATGCCAGCAACAATCACTGGCCATCACGTAGGGGTGCCAATTTTTTGTAAGGATGCCGTTTTTGAACCCCCCGTGGTGCCTTAAATAACACACAACATGCAAACGACACGCCTTCATGACACACAATGACACCCACTACAGTACCCATAGGATCCATGTATGCTATATATGGTAACATTTACCATCAATATACCCCAGTCATGTTAGCATATATACCAGCACCATGGATCCTATGGGGTAGTCACTAGCCTCAGCCTCCTAATTGACGTTTTGCAGCAAGATGATGTGAATTGATGTGAATGGTCTGGACATGGTTTGGACATGTCCCATTCATGTCCCATTCATGTGCCTGTACGAGGCGGGAGTACACAGACACCGACAACCCTCGTAGTTCTGCTTCAGGGGACAACACTGCAGGCCTCAGGAATGCGCCATAGCTCGCTGGAGTTAAAAACGGCGACGTCGATTTCTTGGATTTATCACCAACTCTTAGGAAACCCGAACTCTACATGTCTTGCACCAAATAGGAATTATGTCTAACAGCATGCTACGTGCTGAAATGGCTGAAATGACTTTGAGTCAGAGCTCCAGAACTTCTATAACGCTATCAGATTTCATTCACGTCAGTCCTATATCCAATCTGTCTATTCACAAGCTCCCCAAACTCATTGGTCTTGAACCTTTCCGCTCGTAGACCCATCCATCCCTGTCGAGTGACGGAAGCTGACAGTGGTCACCCACCAGCACAAGGCGGTTGGCCTCTGTCTGAGCTGAACTTGAATGCCCCCCAAGTTCAAGTCAGCAGCATGGTTCATTCAACCATTTATATCCATTTATGGCATATGATTCACCTTATCTGCTTAGTGTTCAATCTTCAACAAACCGGACTTTACCTGCTTAGTGTTCAATCTTCCAACATATTTAAAAGTCATTGACTCACTGAATAAATATTGGCCAGTACTTGCCACAAAAGTCCAGAAAGCTAAGCCCGGTGCCCCAGAATCAAGAGTTTTGGTATATAAATCACCTCTGTCAATTTTATGATCATGACGTGAATCTGCCCCTCCTTTGGTGATAGATTCTGATAGATGATGATAGATGCAATGGATAAATAATAAAAGCACTTCAATTGACGAAACGAGCTCAGATCTCATGTCACATCGGTAACTCCACCATTTGTCGAAACACAAGAAAAGACATGGGCTTCGAGATTGGTTCAAGTGCTTTGCATGTTTCTCCTCTTTCTATCTTTCTACTTTGTGCACTAGAAGCAGCTATGCCGCAGCATGCCGCTGTGAGCCCCTCTTATTTTGCATTTCAACATATTCCTTGCGTGTCACAGTGCAAGTGCCAACAAACTGCAGATGGATTCGTCATCTCGTACAGTAGATTCTTATAGTCTGTCTTATGTACTAATCATCCAACTTTAGGGCTACCAAAGGCCTGTCATACCATATCATACCATATTCATACCATATCATACCATATCATACCATATCATACCATATTCATACCATATCATACCATGTCGTACCATATCATACCATATCATACCATATCATAGCGACATATCATATCACATATCATTGGTTTTCATTGATTCATTTCAGGGTACCCACATATCCATATCCAATTTTAGGGCTAGCCACATATCACATACCATATCATCTTTGATTTGCTTCAGGGCTTCAAAAAACATATAACATATATTCCCTGTAGATTCCCCAAATGGTGGGTTTTCCATTGGGAAAATATGGGAATATATGGGAACATCAAAAAATCACCTTAAACAAAGCCATGTCATTGATTGGTCATTCTCCCGGGACGGTCATACGAGTCAAACCACCCTTGGTGCCCCTCACGCCGCGCAGGATCACAGGTACTGCAGTCGAGAGCTCTGTTGCCTGGCTTCTCCATGTGTTTTCCATGGGGAAAACGGCTTTTCCCCCGTGAACTATATTGAAAAAATATGAAAAAATAGGATGGGGATGGGGGTTCCTCTGAAAAAAATCCCTTCAATCCAATGGAAGATATCCGAGGATTCAGCAACTTTCTTTGGATTGAAGAACTGCTTAGAAGCACTCGTGATGTGTAGTGAAAACCACTCAAAGATCTGCGAAAAGAAGCGCACCTGAGCAACTTCATCCACCAAGATGGCCTCAAAGTTGGAGAGCCGTGCCAGAAAATCCATTCCTGACTCTGGCATTGGGGCAGGACCCGTCACTTATGGATTCCAAATCAAGGATAACCAGACTAAACACAACAAGTCACATCACCTGCAAGCTGATTCGACATTTCTGGGCAGGTCATGAACTTGATGAGGGATTTTAGACTAACTTCAATATACTTCAATTACCATTGGAACCTAGAACCTACAAATTTGTAGGTTTTAAATGGAAACATCGTGTCTTGGTGATTTTATATCATGGGAACATTCCGATTCCGATGTCCTGCTGCAATGGTTGTTGTGCAAATGACTTCGGCCTGAAAGCATCGGCAATTTTCCAGCGGAGCTTGTCGGAACCAGGGTCTTTCACAAGCGAAAATCAGGAAAACCCATGATGAAAATCCTGGCCTTCTTTAAACTCTAGACAAGAAAAACATGAGACCTGCAGTGTAGTTTCTACACCACTTTTTTCTGATTTTGAAGCATAGTTAACTTTACCCAATGACAACCATGGCTGCCTAGCTCTTGCCCCGCCATATGGCCTCTCGCAGGATTTTCATCTGAAGCTCAAAATCCTCCGCTGTTGGGCATTTCCAGGAGCACCGTGGAGACTTGAATACCCCATAGGATCCATGGTGCTGGTAAATATGCTAACATGACTGGGGTATATTGATGGGATCCATGGCACACCATATCTAGCACCATGGATCCGTCATGGGTACAATGTTAAGAAGTTTCAAGGAACACAGGGAACGGACACATTGACTGAGACTCAAATCAATTTTACACGCCCAGGGGTGACTTTAAATGCTAGACTTGCGCAAAGAACCATAGCCGGAAAGCTGTGTGATTGAAAGACACCTCTTTCAGAAGCATTGCAATCAACGTCTGTTCGTTGGCCTAAAGAAAGCTCCTTTGTTTGGAAAGAAACATGACTGGAACCAACCTGCACTTAGATCCAACTGGAAAGTGATAGCTTGTTGACAGCGACTCTTCAAACTTGATTAATCTCCATAGTTATTTATACATGTGATATACACACTGTACATCTATTTATATAAGTATACCGTTAATACATATAATATTAATGTCACAAAATGCACATTGATGTCATGTCACAATATGGAGGCCTTTCTAATGGAGATTTTTCCCAATAGCTATAGATGGTTTCTTTCATGGAAAATCCATGAGAAAAATCGACAGATCATCGGGCCCGGCGCGCGCAAAGCGCGCCTGGCGGGTTTGCGCCCTGCGATCTTCAAAAACCTTGGCCGCGCGCTCCCCAGGATCCTCATCGAAATCGCCTGCAGATGGGCTAAGAACGTTTCTTATTGGATTATAATTGGGTATCACTATAATATTGGGTATAAATAATAATACTGTTACTAGGAGATATTTATTACTACCCATTGGCATAGTATAATATTACTATACCCATTATTATTGGATTATCTATAATACTCACTATGTATATCTATTTATCTGGTCATAATTTGCCACATTGGGTAGATTTGGGTATTGTTTTATTTTCATCAACAGCCAGCAGGTAAGTTGAACACTTCTCAGGTGCCCTTTAACCACGGAAAACCATGGCTTGGACATGTGGCAAACCTCAACCAGTTTGGCTATTCTCCACGCATCTCCATATCATGATCGATACAGGCATACTTGATATATATTCGGGAATTTGTTATTGCTTTGGCTATTGCTTTGGCTGTTGGTTCCCAACCCCACCATGGGCCCCACCTTTACCGAACTTTCCGACCTTTCCGAACTTGCCTGACAGGTGGCATGTTCACATATCCATACATATCCAAACCAAAACCTGCCACCGGCTGATTTTTGCAATGTGCCCATGTTCAACATTGTTGAACTAACAAGTCGTCACAAAGTGGCAAACGACTTAGAGATACTTAGAGTATAGCCGTCAGTAGCGCTTGATCTTCCAACATAGTGATGCCATGTTCTGCCATCGTTATCAGATCACTCAGGCATCCAGCTGCAAGGCTCGGTAGGAGCCTCCCATCTTCCCACCCTTACCTGGCGACTACGGGATTCATCAACGCTTCACAAAACGGTCCACGAAAAACGTCGAAAATGTCAAAGCTCCGAGGAGCTTGGGCAGTTTCATCAGTTTTTGTTATGCAAAACAACCCCAAAATTATAGATTAGAAATCACAGTGTATAATATATATATATACCTGGAACCTCAAACGAGCAAACATTTCTGTGCCTGTTTATTTTTTAATTTAAAACAGGGTAATCGAGCGTTATTTTGTTGAACGAACAGTTTTCTCTAAAACGTACAGATTTTAGAATGTTACTCAATATGATGAACTACCCCATGTCATAAACCCCCTATTACCATTCCAATCCAGGGTTCTCAGCCTCAAAGAGCCCATTGCGGTTCAAAAGGGGCCCTTGGTTTGGTTCCTCAAACTTGGAGGTGTGCGCCCACCACCCTGTGTGTTTGCGTCCGTGCACGCCCTGGACACCCTCCATGATGTTGGCCTTCCAGGTACTGCGATGGCTCCACCGTTGACTTATGACTTGCGATAGGGAGGCCAGGAACCGGAAGTTTCCAGGTCATTCTAAATAGTAAAGTTAAAAAAAACATTTGGATTCACAGATTCACACAGTTCATTTTTGGGAAAGTATGATGTTTGGAACACCAACCACCATTCTGCTAGCTGTTTTGGACCAATCTCCCTTGTGTTTGGGGGACCCATCCCTTGTTCCATGGATCCTCCCATGGATGCAGTGGGGGCTGTCGTTGCTGATTGGAAAAGCAATGAGAACCTGGTACTTTTAGCTGCTGGTGGGATCATGGCCAAAGTTGGCAACCATAGTGACCTAGATCGGAATGAACTGGATTCCAACAAGGATGTGCTGGCACCCATTGTCCGCCATTTGGGTTTTTTGGCTTCAATTAATTTTACACAAGCGTCTGTCATAAGTTGGATGTTTGTGGTGCCCGGGGTTACCTTTCACCTAATTATTCATGTTTTTCAGGGGTCCCAAGTCAGTACATGACAGCCCAGGCTTGAGACCATCTATCGACTTGCTGGGCGAAGCTGTGGAAGCTTTTCTACATCATTGCCGGCCCCGGGGGAAGAAACTTCCCACCCGTGCCTGGGAACCAATCCAATTAGCGGAACATTATATGTTATGGCACGGGTATATGCATTAGGTGGGAACCTGGTTCATGTTGGCTAGTACAATACCCCATGCAGGCCTGTTTGTAGGTATAAAAATATGTGTGGTTTTAAATTGACTGGTGTATTGAGACCCACCATAGGGATGTAAGAGCCCATATATTTGATGTGGCAAAGTTGTTTTTTAGTGGCCGACTTAGGTCGCGTGGTCCGTGCAGAGGCATGGATTCTACGCAAGTTGGTGTACCTGTTCAACCGAGCAGCCAAGAGGGGCCACAGGCCCCGGGAGGCAGGGATTCGGGAATTGATGCAGGTTGCTGGCATCGACGTTCCTGATTTGAGTCCACGAGGTCCCCGACCAAAATGTAGTCCCTCAACATGACTGGTCATCCTCTTTAATTCCTCTTTTCTTTCTTCAATCCTTGTTTAAAATACCCGCATATTCTACTGCATATCTAAATGTTTTTTGACACCGGCCTATCTGACTCAGGTGAACTTGGTGAAGAACCAGAGCCCAATGACCCAGCTGATGATGGCGATGAAGATGGGGATGAAGATGAGGAATGGGAGGAGGAAGAGGCAGAGGATGACCCGACCGTAGAACCCCATGAAGAGCCTATGGATGATGATAAGGACAGTAGCTGATTGACAAACTGAGAAATCTGTGTCCTACCTTTTCCGATCTTATGTACTCTGAGCCCAGCTCAATGAAACAAAATAATATACAGTTTGAAAATTCCAATTTAAACAGGAGGCATGTGCTGAAGCTTCAGTTCCACCAGAACATTCTCTTCGAGCCCCTTGCTCCACTGAGAGCGCTGATGACGCCAAAATGGTGGTTACCGATCTGGGTGCCTTACTTAATTTATTCATGCTAGATTGGCAATTTTCCATTTTGAACTGAATTTCAACAAGTGTCCTAGCAGCCCGTTTTTGACCCCCAAGAAAAAGGTTTCCAGGACACTTGTTACACGTCAAGAAAAACAGATGAAAATGACAGGACAATCCGAAACTAAGTGGAAAATTCCCATGCTGGATCCAGCGCATTTGTGTTTCAGTTCAGGATATTATGCCCCACTATTTCAAGCCCGGCCCAAACACCAGGTGCCAGTGAGCCTTCTTGGTTGCGACAGCCACTTGTTGCAGGCCAGATCCTGGTATGAGCTCAGGGTTGATGATCAATTGCTAGTTAGCTGAAACTTTGCAAGCCCATATGAGCCCATGTTGGTTTATTTTCCCTCCATTTTACTCCGCACTACCTATCTCTCGGAGGTGATGATGATACCAACGACGATGAGTGGCAGAGTCGACTTCCACCCGGTGTCCATGACATTGTCAAGTGCCGGGTGAATGGTGGGGAATGTCGGAAATGTGGAAAAGTGGGGTCCTGGGATTTCATCAAGTCCGCCCCGTGTCAACCATGTGTCCCAGCCAATGTGGCCATTCCCAACAGTGAACCAGGTCCACCACCAGTTTCCGGACATGGGGAAAATTTGGGAAAGATGTTGGATGAAGCTTTAAAAAATGGGGATGAGGAAGCTGCTTTTGAGATAGTAGCAAAGATGGAAACTCAACAAGCTGAAGAATCGTTACAAGACCAACAGCTGATCTTAGAACTCATGGAACAAGAGCTGGAACTGATGGATGCCATGGAACAGCTAGAGACGTTAGAATCTCTCCAAAGACTTGAGGATGAAGAGGCAGAGCTTGAACAAGCCATACTTCTTTCAAAGCAACCTTTGGAAAAAGTAGACCCAAAAATTGCCTTGCGACCACCTGCAACGCCCTGCAATTCCTCTACGACACCACCGGTGGTGCACAAGCCTGTGGTTGCCCAGCCTCCCTCTGTGTGTTTCTTGGCCCTTAAAAATGTTCCATGGGATTGCTTTCAACAAAAAATAGTTAGGAATTATGCTAGCATATTTGAAATTTGGTTATCTTCTGTAGCACACACTGGCACTCTATTCAAATTTTGTGTTTCGTTCTGGTGGCCTTCCAGTTCTAAAAGAAAATTCATTCGATCTATCCGATGGCCTAGGTCCAGACAATCTCGACACCCTGCCGATGCCCACCTTGGAGATTGAACTTCCAGTTGAGCCAGAGTCGCAGCCACTACCTGCACATGATTCAGGGGCCCCAGAGGAAATTCCTGAAATCCTTCGCCTCAAAACCCTTCGACTTGGGGAGGAAGAACATGATTCCCATTCCCATAAGTGTGGTGGTGAAGTCGTTACCAGTACTGAAAAGGGCATGGCTGTTCACCAATCCAAAGAACCCAGTGCTGGACTCGATCACGGGATGAAGTTGCAGTCTGGTGCCAGTGTTGAAAGCCATCAAGACACAGAGCCAAAGTCCAAAGAGGATACTGCATATCGTTTGGTTTTGCATTTGTCTGTGTTCCCAAAAAATGTTTCCAACATGTTGGTCAATTTTGGTCTTTATCAAGTCTTACGCATTACAAACGATTGCCCTGAGGATTCTGACCCTGGTGGATCTGATCGCCCGGCTGCATTGGACAACATTCGCCCTATCAAACCGGAAAATCAAAAAACAAAGGCGAAAGGGAAAGGGAAAGGGAAAGGTAGAGGAAGAGGAAGAGGAAGAGGTTACAAGGATCATGAGGAGTCAGATGGGCCGAAGCCAAAGAGACGCAGGACTAGGAAGAAGAAGGAAGATGTGGAAGAGGATCAGGATGAGCAGAAGGAAGACAAGGTTTGCAAGGATGAAAAGCCAGGCAAGGTGAGCAAGACCAAGGGCAAAAAGGTTGAAACTACCAAGGGTCGCAAGGGAAAGAAAGAGGAGGGACAGGCATCAGATGGGAAGGAGAAACCGAAGCTAGATGATGAGGAGACCGTTGGGAAAAAGTTGAAGCCAAAGGTTCCCCCTTGTGAGAGCCAGGACCGCAAGGGTGACACTACTTTGGCCCCGAAGAGCAAAGCACGCAAGCGGAAACCCACCCAGGACGACACAGGGCTGGACAAACGAGACAGCAGTTCCAAGGGTTCCACCACAACCAAGGATCAAAGCGACGAGAAGCCCAGCAGTTCCAAGGACAAGCCTTCCAGACGCAGGAAGGCCAGGGCCCCCAAAGGATCCACATCTAGCAAAAGCAAAAACTCAGAGGTAGAAAAGACTAAGTCCAAACGTGCAAAGGGAGATGAGAAGAACAGCGATGCCAAAGCAGCAGCAAAGGCAAAGTTGTCTAGGAAATCAGCAGCGTATCACAGAGCAAAAGTCGCAGCGTTGAAAGAGGGTAAAGATGAGAAAACCGCAAAAGACCTTGGACGCGAGGTAGCACTGAAATGCTTCAGTACTTTTTATTTGGAGGAAAAATCATAGTAAATCAAAAAGGGCCAGGGTTTCCGTTTTTAGTCCATTCCATTCAACTTTGGATGATTTCCACATGGTGACTTGAAGCTAAGGCATACGCAAACACTGACTAGGCAGCTGAACTTGGTTTGGGGCGTGCAGCTTGAAAACAAGCTGTCTTGGGTCTTAGCTTGCACAGCAAGTTTCCAAATTTCCATTTGAAGTGGAAAGACTTAGCATTGTGTGAACTGCAGTGGGCGATGTCCCATGCAGTGTGCCCGCAGTGAGTGAAATGTGTGGTGCCGCATTTGCAATTTGATACACAACCCAGTTTGCAAGATGTTGGGCTTTGAAGGTGACTCGGGGTCATGTGTTCAGCTCATCAAACCCAATACATTTTACTTTTTGGGTGTTTTTGGGCAATTGAAAGCCACGAGAACCCAATACATTTTATTTGGTGGAATTCCACAATTAATCGTGGCCCTGGCCCGCAGGTCACCAATGCCTCCACGGTCTTCCCAAGCTGGCACTTGGGCAGTGCAGGCGCAGCTGCTCCGACGTCATCCTGGGCATGTTTGCAGCCAGCAGCCAGCAGTGAAGCCATCAGCCGGTGGGATCAGATGACCTCCTATCGCAGCTTTTTGAAAACCCAAGGCTGAAAATATTGGCCAATAGGAGATATGATGAAAAACCCTGTAGCCACCCTTCAGCACGTGCAAGCTCCAAAGGACTGGAACTTAGATGTGTTTACTTTGAGAACTTGTCCAACAAACACCAGGATCTTGAAACTCATACACACCCCAGATTTTTTTTAATGTGAGGGGCTGCTCAATTTTAGGGCGCGCCATAATAAGTAGAACGCACATTTCTAGGAACCACCTCATTGATAAAACCGTTACTTCGAAAAACCCTTACCAACTGAGGTGCTGATTGCGCTAGCCTATGCCTCAAGATTCTGTGTCATTTCAGAATTGCTATGACATCAATTGCCATTGCTGCCACGTGCATTACCTCGCTGCCCTGTTGATTGCTTAGGTGCTCCTTCTAGGATGGTCTTCTGAGATGATGGTACCCAATCCTGGGTTCGATGTGGTGGACATATTCGCTGGACAACAGTCGATATCAAAAGCATGGTACAAGCCCCAGCGTAATGGGAATATTTCAACATAGAAATTCCAAGGTTTCGGGATCCTTCTTGTTTTGACACATCCCCATGTTTTCCATTGGGCCCAAGCAGCCTTACTGTCAGAAGACCTGCTGCCTAGGTTTGAAAGCGGTTACCGAGCAGCAAGTGTGGACCGCGACTTCCACAAAACTGCAATGGACTTTTTGGAACCGGCAGGTTTCCTGCTTCTCGCCGGGGTTGAGGCTTCCACTGTAGGGTTTGAAGAAACCATTCTTTCAAGTTGGCCTTCCATTTCAATCTATGACGCTGCCTTGTTTGATTGAAGAGCGGTTTTGTTGACCAGGTTTGCTTTCAAAACGAACTCCTTCCTGAGTTTGTTAGATTTTCTTGGCCTGCTCTGTTGCCAACCCGATGATTGATAGCAAAGTTGCGGCCACAAGAATGGTGGTTTCCTGCGTTCCGTTTTTGAAAATTCAAACTTATGGTTTGCACGCTGACCCATATCTTATGGTTAGAAAATGTACCAGTAACGAATAAGGGGGTCTATGATGACCATCGAAAAAATTACTGCTGTTAGGGGTAATTTTTTATAAATCCCTTCGCTTATTCTGGAACGCGCTAAGATATGGTAGTGGTTTACACGGTGGATTCATCATGGCAGAAAAATAGTTTCACCTAAGCCCGTGTTTTTAACATATTCTTAGCCTGCTTATTGGATACATGCCTGTTAAAATCCCAACGTAGTTCCCTTTTCTCAGTAGAGGATACTATATTGAAGGGCTTGGGGCACAGGTTATTGCCAGCAATTTCCAAGTTATTCCCTGGCCCATCTCTGCCCGAGGCTCGTCCTATGGCTGGTGATGGGGATGCCTCCTGGAGGACTGGTGGCCATTGGGATGGATTGCAGCAGTTGGGGCGTCCCTGCTAGGGGCACTTCCCTTAGAAATTTCGTCAACGCCTACGGCAACATTTTCCTGGAATGGGTACGGAAATCAAATTGTATGGCATCCAGGAAGCTCCCATTGCATATTAGATCGGACTGCTTGATTCGAGCATTCTACTTGCAACACTAATATATTATCATGAAGTTGAACCCGTGAAAGCACGATCCATTGCGATTCCAAGACTAAGGACTACTCTGGTCTGTTTGCTTTGCGCAGCTGTCAACTGCGTTTTTGTGGTAGAGCAACCGCAGAACTCCTTACTCCCCCGATGGGGGCGCTTCGATTGGATGGTAAACCATGTCCTTTATGCAGCTAGACTCAACTGAGTTTTGTTTGAAAGTTGACAGCTGAACTATGGACTTGGTGATGCATGGTTTGTTAAACCCTATTCTATATTATATATTATAAGCCATTCCTTAGAAACATGCTGATATGTATACTAACCCTTCCAAATGACATATGCTCAGGTATACCGGTGCGCACTATGGATGATGCACCATGGAGGGCCAAGCCCAAAGAGAACGTGGTTGTGGTCAAACATGCGTGAAATATACCAATTGGACCTGGGAACGCTTACCAAACATGAAAGGGAAAGCAAGACAACCTCGAAGACTGTTCAGAAATACACCAATTCAAAGGGAAAAAAATGCTTTCATGGGCTTCCTGCCTTGAGTTCCTCCCAGATTCTTGCCACATATCTTAAAAGATTTGCTTTGTAATTGATACCCAGGGGTCCCATTTAAATGGTGTTCACCTGGTTTGGTAAAGTATGGTACTGTACGGTATTCCCCTGTGAGACTGGCCCAGGACGTATCCCGTGCAGTACGGGAGGAACCTGCTCCATGCCTTTGAGAATCACATTGGATCTTGTCCTGCGCGACGTGATCTTCGTTTCAAGCCACAATATAACAAATGGATGTCGGAAAGGGATCAATTTGAACTCCTCCCTTTAGGGGACTGCTGGGAGGAGGCTAACCTACTCCCAGTAGTCACATACCTAATGACATCCTCTAGGTGCAGGAGAGGGTTGCTGTTCATAGAGTCTAAATCACAATAGAAGTTGTTGCCAACAAACGGATTCCTTTTGCCTTCAAGATTGATCAGTGATTCTATGGACTAACCATGGCCTGCAATTCTATGAAGAATGCCTGCACATTTACTATTCGTTTACCACCCCCTATAAAGAAAAAATAATATGGTTTGGTAGACTTTCGGGGGTCCGTTTTGGCGGTGGCAAATTGCGACCTTGCCTTGTAATTTTCCCGTTGGCTTTCCCCAAAAACAGCCAAAAAGGAACCCCCCTCCCCCCCCCCCGGGGGAGGGGGTTCCTTTTTGGCACTTTTTCTTTATGGAGGTTTTCTTTAGTGTTGGCAAACCACCGGGAAAATTGCTAACCTTGCCCTGAAAGGATACCCAATGATTGGAAGCCAACGATGGACAGCTTCTACATGGAGCTGAAGAATCATGTTCCCTGTTCCAATGGATGGTACGGTATATATTGCTCTGGTAGGAAGTATTTCCAAATTATGCCCATGCTAACCAGCAACATGTGGTACCCCAGGTGCTTGGAGATCCGGCATTGACCAATGAGCTCATGTCGCTTCAGCAGGGGGATTGCGAAACCGATGCCAATTAAGACTGCAGAGTAGTCAGCTTGTTATGCAAAGATGCGCCAGCTTAGTTTGATGGGGATTCAGATCCACCTGATGAGAATTAACCCCTTTTATACTCTGGGATGTCTACTTTGCCAGCAATATAGAAGACCGGTGGACCCATCGAATGCTTCAAATGGTTTTGGTTGCACAAATGCCAGATTTGTGGTTTTTATGCCACAAAAAATGGAGCGCACAACGCGCGCAATTCGGTGCAAACGAGCGCAATTTCGTGCAAACGAGCGCAATCTGAAAAAGTGTACTAGTTTCAAAATCTTCATTTGCAAAATCATATGATCTGTTGGGCGCCTTTGTATCCCAGAAAGAGGAAGAAGGGCTTATAACCACAAACCCTGGAGAGATTTAGTGATTCTTTGCCAAATCCTTGGCATCATGGACATCAGTGGTGACCAAGTGTTGTTTTGCAGCCACCTCCATCCTTTAACCGGCATACCTCAGTGCTTTTTGGCTTCCAGCTTTTTGACGGGGAATGACCTCCCGTCTTCATTCAGCAAAAACATTGCTGGAAGGTGTCAACATGGTCACGCAGTCTGACATGGCATCCCGAAAGAGAGATCTTGAAGCTTTGATTTCAGCTCCTTGTTCGCTTTTCTCTATATTTTAAAATCTATTTGTCATAGTTACTGTGCCTCATGTGTGCATGCCTGCGCACGCGCAAACTACAGCTTAGGCTCGCAGGGAGCGGGTGGAAGCTTTGCGGAGGAAGTTGAGCAATGTGGCTAGGCCTGAAGGTCCTGATCCTGAGGTACCTGGAGTCTTGCCTCTGTGGGTTATGAATGCACCAGCTTAAATTATACCGCGCACACCATGCACATGTGTAGAAGTTCACAAGTTTCATGGGGTGCATCTAAGGAGCACCATTGACAATGCAATCAGCTGGCGAGTTCTGTGCTGGGAACCCGTCCCCAAGCCAGGGTGGTTCCACCAATTCTCCTGCTGATATTTATCCAGCACGGCCGTTTGAGTATGGGACTGTCCCAACACCTGATCGCTTGATCCCTGAGGATTCCATGGCAGTTCCACCCACTCCAGTTCAAGCTGAACCTGTTGGAGTTGTTCAAGATTCCCAAGTCCCACCAACTTTGCCTTCTGGGGCTTCTGTTGAAAGTTTGCCTACTATCCCCGCAACAGCCAGTGATGTTGCTGCTGCACATAGTAAGGTGGCCCCCTTGAAGACACCAGAGCCAGTCCGTACCGGGTTGAATTCACCATCGTTGTCACCCCCTACTCCAGCCCCAGTGCCTGCTCCCACCCCAGTTGTTGCATCCCAACCGGGCCAGTCCTCCGAGAACTCTGGTCCAGTTGCTGCAGTGCCCACACCTACGGTGGCTGAGTCGGATGTTGGCGACGATTCGATTTCGCAAGTGGCGTCGGAGCCACAAAATGGGCGGGACCCAAACTATTGGAGGCCATCCCAAAATGTTTGAAATTTCAATCAAAGGATTCCATCTCGAAACAAGTCATGGGTAAAGATGTTTTGATTCCCTGCCACAAGGCTCTACCGGTATTTTCGGCCAAAGGGTGGCAAAGTCAAGTGCTCCCCTGATGCTCTACGCATGTGGAAAACAAGCTCAGGGCGTCCCATGGTAGATTTGTTGAGCTGATTTGCTGTTACATTTCTTCGGCATTTGACAATAACACATTGTGTTATGCAACCAGGTATATAGTTTCTTTGGGAAGTACTAGTTCTAAGGTGAGGAACTCCAACGCCTTTTCCGTGCCCACGGAAGCTTTGAGACTTTGGAAGTGCAAGTGCGAAAGAAATTCACAAAGGCCATAGAGAAAGCAAAGTCAGGTGGTTGGTTTACGAAGCAATACTTGGAGTCAAAAGAGCATTGGTCGAAGTCAGGGGCCTACTGTATGTTTTTCTTCTGCGGCTGACCTGTTTAGAGATTCGATGTTTCAGGTATGGCCCTTTTGGGGGATGTCTCAAAATAAAGTGTCATTTTTTCGACATTAAATCAAATGGGGTTATCATTCTAAATGGGGAAAAGGCCATAGCTGTATATTTAAATGCTAAAGTCCAGCCAATATTGGGTAGCAGCTCAGGTCAATGGTGGCCAAAGCTGTCCAATGGGCAAAGGCTTCAAACAAGCACCGGGTCTCCCCGGTGCACGGAGAAGAAGAAATCTATTTGATCTTGAGTGAAACATTCCAAGCAAAGGAGGTAGAACAGGAAGAGATGAATCGTGAAGGCAATATGGAAGTTCAGGTCGGGTTACTGTGAAATTTTGATGTCACAAATTGTCAAGTTCTGGTCATCATGTTTTTTGGGCCCACTTTTGATGAATTTAAAAAACATTCCCCCGAATAAGGTTCAAAGTTACCAATGCCTGGAGCGCCAGGACGAAGAAGGATCCCTTTTCCAGACGGAAATCCCGGATTTGGCTGCCGGCGACGACGCGGTTCTGGCCTCCACTTTGCCCAGCTCTGGCAGCTCTGGCCCTGGCCAGGGCAATGCACCTGCCGTGGCCGTGGGGAGCACCAGTGCAGTGATGTCATTCAAGTAAGGGCCTCAATTGGGGATAGTATGATCACAAGATGGTGGTGGTTGAACAATTTATGTAACTGATTGATATCGATATCTTTCCCTACGCCCAGGCTCACTTTCCCTACAGTTACTGGGACAACCAGCCCTTTGAGCATATTGCCTCAGTTCGTTGAAACGCTGGGGAAAAAGCTGGACAAGATCCGAACCGAAATGGACAGGGGTGTTGAAACCATGGGCTGTCACATCCCCTAAGTACCTCCACCAAACCCATAAAACATCAGGGGAAAGATTTTCTTTATCCGCGCTGTTTTAAGAATTTTGTTTCACATGATTTTTGGATGTGCAACCACCTTGATCCAATTGTGGGACTTTCACTCCTGAGGGGATTCCACACATTGGGATGATACTGTCAGGAGCGGCTTCAGGCCGTGAATTCTTCTGCGAGCCTTGCGCCTTTTGGCTGAAATAATTGCCCAAAAGTGAAACAGTATAATATGGGACATTTTTTGATTGGCTTCTAGGTTATGTATGAATGACCTGCTCAAAAGCTTTCTTGGACCAAATCCCTTTTTTTTGGTTGGGACTTCGCCTAAAAGAAAATAGATCTAACTGTAGAACAAGTTTGCAATGAGGGCCTCCTGTGTCATGTCGGCCCTTAAGGTTGGCAACCCAAATGGAGGCAGTCGTGCAGAAAATGCAGGCCAAGTATGAGGATTTGACAGCGGAGCTTTCAGAGGCCACTGTGAAGCCTGATGAAATTGACCGGCAACCTGGCTCCCGCTGTAAGAGATATGTCATCTAGCAAATCTTCTTGTAATATAATAATGGTCTAAGGCACAAGAAGTCCCAGATCCAGGAGCTCTTTGTGGAATGCACCAAGATTGACGTCAACATGAATTCTTTGGTGATGCGTGGAAAGAATCTTGATCACTATTAACCATATCGTTGAAAAGATGGAGTTTGAAAATAATTATATATAATAGATATCAGCTATACTGGTAACTCTTGACAGGCGAGTATACGTGTGATTCATGGCCACCCAGTATCCAACTTGCGCCTCCATCGCACCTCAGGGGGATGAAATCATCCAGCTCGGCCTCGAATGCTCCGAGCCGTGGCGGTGGTGCCCCGAAACCCAAAACAAAGGCCAAAGCAGCCCCCAAGCCCAAGCGTAAGAGCAGGAAGGGTAAGGGAAAGGCAGCCAAGGCTGAGGACTAAATCAGCTTTGTTGATCATGAAATTTGGATTTACAACCCGTGTTTCATAGACGCGGTGTGCTTTGGGCATCTTTGGGGCACCTGGTGTGCGCTATGCAAATTTAAATTTCTTGAAATTTGTCCAAGCTTTTCTCATTTTTATCCAAGCTGCTTGATTCAGAAAGGGGAGCGCACATTACCAGGCAATGCTCCCATGGTACCCGTCTTACAAATCTTGCGCAGCTCCATGAACGGACACTAGAGATTGGGGAAAAAAGTTCGTTGCATAGATTCTCCTGCAAACCTTGTTGCCCAACATTACAGCCCTGTGCTGTCTTGCCTTTCTTGAATTTCTAAAATCAGTGGTAAATAGAAAAGGGGAATCACCTGTAGTACCTGCTACTACCCTGAGCCATGCCAGGTCTGAACGAAGATGTTGTTCTGAGAGGTGACTTGGTTTCTTCAAATTGGGACGCAGCCTGGAAGTCACTATGGGTAGCACTGACCATCCCAAACAATCCTAAACACTTCAGCTTTAGTGGAAGCAACAGGTAAATTGGAATCACCGAACTTGATTGGGGTGTATAAGCACTCTCAGTAGTAAGTGGTGTGTATCCCGCCAGTCTTCCCCCCATAGTATATATCTCCTACATTGCCTATGTCCCATCCCAGGTGACTCCAGCGACAGCTACAGCAGTGAGGATGAAGTGGTGTCTGGATGGGTCGAAAGCTTTGCCAAGGGGGCTTCTTGGTTTTGTAGAAGAAAATACATTTTTGAAAAGTTAGTTGGGGTAAACTCTTAAGGTGGTCCCACTTTAGTAGCAAACGAGGCCACTGCAAAAGATGTTATGGCCCAAGTCCACAGGACACAGAAGCTGCTGACCCGACATGGATCCTTGCCCAAAAACATTTTTCTATTCTGGACGTTGCCATGGCCCTGCAAAATTGAATTTGTAGGGAATGCTTCCCAACCGTTTATTTATCCAACTTTTTTGGGGTATGTACTTAAGGCCACCAGATTGGTTTAGTGCAATTTATGGGTTTATTCTGGAGTCCTATTGGCTGCCCAAAGCCCATCAAGGAATTTACGACAAGAAAGTTTCAGAACTATCTCGTTATAAAGATCAACATTGCAAAAATGCTAGTCGGATTTTGCACGCCTTTGTGCACCGGAAGGGGAAAACATTGTCAGTCCCAGTCACCCCAGTCGATGTTCCAGTTCGGCTCCCGAGCAAGCGGAAGGTGATGAACAGGCCTTGGCCGGTTCTCTTGCTAAGTGATTGGATCCGTACAACGTGTGAAGATCCTCACTATGGAGGCTTTTTCGTCTTGGGGGGCAAAAAATTGGATAGATGGGATGAGATCAAAGAGACTCTCCGGACTTTTTGGAGCAGGCATTGCAAAATCGATGCTGTAAATGTACCGTCTGTCCCAGAGCAAACAATACCGTTTCTCTTACACGGGGATGAAGGTCGTGGGCAAGGAAAGAAACCAATTTTGGTGATAGGGTACCAGCCAATGATCCCATGGGCTGCCAACGATGTTGTGAATTCAGAAAAGTGTTTTGGCTTAATTTGGGGATTGGTGGCTAAAATCCATCCAAGCCTTTAGACTTCAAACCGATCTTTGGTGATTGTACCATTGATCCATCCCAGGCACACCTTCACAACACGCCTTCTCTACACAGTGCTTCCGTCGGAAAACTATGCCCCCCGCAGCCGGACCCACGATGGTCTTCTGCAGTTGCTGGTAGATGACCTTGTCAGCTTGCAGCGGGACGGGATTGAGGCCAAGTGGTCCTGAAAAAGCAGGATTAAGATACCCAAAAAATATATCACAATTGGCTAGAACAGTGGGTGACCCAAATAAATATTGACCCCATATAATCGTTGATATATATATATATATATATATATTACATATAATATAAAATATATATGCCATATGTAGAGATGTAGCGCCTAGTACAGTCATGTCTGTTCATGCTATGGCATGCATGTTGTATATATGCCGTAGCCCCTTTTGGAGACTTTTGCAGATTGAACGACTCTGAGCCCAATAGAGGAAAAGGGATCAGCACGCTGTGTCGGTGCTTACCCACTGAAATATTATCTTTGCACCATATAAGCTCCTAAGCGTATTTTTGAACCCTTAATTTAAATGTGGTTCCATCTCATTTATTTTTTGAGATTTTGGTGGATGAAATGTGCCTACACAATATCGAATCGATATTCCCATTCAGTTTGTGGACCTGTTCATTTCAGGGCACTATCTTGGGAGCTGGTTTAGTGTTGTTTCAAAGTTCCGTATGTATGGATCGATGTAGTATTAAATGGGAAGGAGCCTTGGTCATAGGAATTCATTTTGGGATCCCGTATCTGGAGTATTTAATCTACAAATGAAAGGGCTTATTGGAAATGCCAAAATGAAGCACCAGCATTTTTAGGGAAGGGGTTAGGTCTCATTCCTTCACCATTGCTAGGTGTCATGGCGTGGACAAACCTTTAAGATCTATGCCCAATTCCTGGGTAGCAAAGGGGATTGGCCGTGGCAACGCACGGCATGGAAACTTTTACCAGGGTACAACTGCAAAAGGAAATGCCATCTTTGCAATACTGATGAGCCTTGGGTTTCTGTTTAGCCCTGGCGTGTCCAGAACCAAAACCGTTTTTTGGAACTTGGGACCCTTAAAAGCTCTCGGCTATTTTACAGTGTTGTATTTTGCTTTTTAGGGGCCCAAGTGCTAGTTTTTTTTTTCAAAGCAATACGCAGCTGATATTGAGCCACACGTCTGCAGCAGCGCGCCCTAAGCTGTTTACTTATTTCATTTTCGGGGTAAAGCGAAGCCATTGTTTGCGGTTTTCTGCAATTGGTAGTAAAGTATATGAAGAAATGAGTGGTATTGTACCATTGTTTCATACTGACGGTGGAGAATTGCTTTAGTTAAGTTCGGCGATTGTGCAATGGGAAATGTCCAAGTGCTAGTTGGGGTGGTTTCTCCTGTGAGGATTGGTATGATACGTCCCTACATGGACCTATGCGCCAATTTCAGCCGGGTGCTGACGGTGTGCCGCCCCCATTCAAAGCTGGGGTGCCATCGCCACTGCGTATTCTATGGGATGATGCAAGGGCTGTCAAAACAGATCTGGCCCACACATATGCCATTGCAGGGTGGGGCAAAGATGATGCTGCATCCATCATTGTATTCTTGGCTGTGCGGTGTGGGGTTTTTGGACCAGGGGGCTTTGAATATCAACTTCACCAAGCCTGGATATCCTTCAAACAGTGGTGCGTAGCAAACCGGAAAAGCACGTCAATTCTGGATTTTGCAAAGGAAGACCTTAAAATCACTTCGAGCCTTGCAAGGGATTAGAGCTTATTCTTTTTGTGGATGTTACAAATCAACAAGTGGCTCAAAAATATGAAACCTTGGGGTTCTTCATGATGTGCCGCTTTGCCCAGGCTGCAGAAATTCCCGAGGGGTCTTGGTAAAGGACATGATTGCGCATTGCTTCACAAATGGCTGAAATCTGTTCTGGATCGCTTGACGCGGGATGATGTACCAGTTTCTTGCTTGGGCATATAGCTATATTAGTTCTCTGGCGCCTTTTCCCCCAAAACGAATTTTAATCCAAGGACAACCTTAGCTGATTAGCCTGGCTGAATATCATTCCATTTGTCAGGAATGTTGCAAGGACATCTTTGAGATCGTGAAATGGGGAAACAATGCAAGCAATTCTTTCTTTCACACCTTGTACCATGGTGGTCTCTGGCTTTCTCGAAGCGAAGCTCTCTCAGCGGCCAAGCATGGGTGGGACATGACTGAAGTTTGGTTGCATTCCTAGCCCGGCGTTCCAGAACTTTAGGTTACTCCGAGGTATCCCCACTTTCAAAAAAGTTTTGGTATATTGGGTATGTTTAGTTGTTTTTCATGAGAAGCACAGGAAGCCTATGGTGGCTGTGCATCCTTGGCAGCTTCCTGTGGTTGGAAGTTATGGTACCTCCGACCAAAACTTCATATGTTTTTGCACGTCGTGTGCCACGGCTGAAACATCCACTGAATGGGTGTTGTTGTTGGCTTGCTGACTAGTATGTCGCATATATCCTCAGGGATTTCTTCATGTTATTTTTCTTTTGTTTCAAGGGCAGAGTTGGAGTACCAAGCGTCCCTGAGCGACGACATCCTTAACCCATTGTGTTGGAAACTTAGTGTGCTTGAAGTGTGCAAGCGCATGGTATTAAAAACCTGTTTTGTTTTTGTTTGGTCGGCCTTGTTGTAAGGCTTTGCAACATGGGCTGATGAGGACTTCATAGGAAGGGTGTCTAGACAAAGCCGCAAGGTGCATAGCTTGGCAGTTTCTTTTCGAACAATCAGCAAAACGCTGATGAACTACAAATATGAATGGGGTAAGGTCTGCCCAAGGTCTGTTCGCCCCGGCCCAGTTCGCTGAGAATCTGGCACTGTCAAAGGCCATGATGAAAAAGTGCATGTCCAGTGCCACCACTTTGCAATTGGCCGTATGGACGGGAGTGGGTGAGATGTTCGGGTGTATATTATATGTTGAAATTTGAATGCCCGCCAGAACTCGAACACTTTTCTCCAAAACGTACGTTTTTTGGAGTCACATGCCCAACATATACTCGAGCACAAAAGAGTGTGCTTTTGAAGATCTAGGTATATATATATATATATATATTATACATATTCATGTATTTGTCTGTTTATTTGTTGATTCAACATATTTCAACATATTCCCTTTGTGTTCTTTTGTATCCTTTCGCACAGACGAACATGAACACAACAGCCCGGGCAACTGCCTTGCAGCTTGAGTTCCTGGTGAAAGTTAGCTATCCCAAGGTCCCAAGGGGTGCCATGTTTTGATTCACTCAGCACATCAAAATCATCAAACAGTGGCATCAATGCGCATGACATCCGAAATCATTCGAAGTCCTGGTCATCGTCCCTGTCCCTCTCTTTGTCTCCCTCCTGCAAGGGCTGAATGTCCAAAGGAGGGCTCAAACTCAGGTGTCGAGCGTGAGTCAAACACTTCAAAGATGTCAGATTTAAGATGTTTTGAATTGCAGTACTTTTGCGCCCCCAAGACCCATATCCATGTCTACTTTTGCCGAAAAAAAACAGTCTGAGGTCAATTTCAGCAGTACCTTCTTTGGGTAATCAGTCAATTTGACATATGTCAAGTTGTGACATCTCTTCCACGCTATACCTTCAAACAGTTGGACGCAAATGGGGTTACCCATGGGTACCCTCTGGTAAACTAACATAACTATGGAAAATCACCATTTTTAATGGGAAAGTTCACTATTTCTATGGCCATTTTAAATAGCTATTTTGACATAACCAGAGGGTAACTACCATTTGCGAGCATTTCATATTTCAGCGTTGTTTCACCCACGGTAAGTTGGGCGATCCCCAACTTACACCCCCCAGACTGCGACTGGCGACTGTCGTCAGCGGTCGTTTCTGGAATGAAAAAAAAACAGGTTGGAGCAAGCGACTGACCCACTTTGCCACATGGTTTTATCGTTACCCTCTGGTAAACGTTGACTTAACATGACATAACTATATGGAAAGATCCACCATTTTCAATAGCTTTTTGTCAACGTTTACCAGAGGGTACATCTTGAATGCAAAGTCGTCGCCCTCTGACATGTATAGATTGGCATAGTGATCTGGACGGACAAGTCCCACAGAAAATCTTTGCCTAGCTCCAACGCCCGACCGCCGAAGTAGCTCCAGGTGATGAAACACATGGGAAAATCCAAAGAATCCGAAACATAGCAAACCACAGTGAAAAGGCAACTGGTTGGTGGTTTCAACCTACCCCTCTGAAAAATGGAGTTCGTCAGTTGGGAGTATTTGCAGTATTCCCAATATATGGAAAGTCATAAAATTCATATTCCAAACCACCAACCAGCTATTATAGTTTATTAGTATGGAAAATCACTATTTTTAATGGGTAAATCAACTATAAATGGCCATTTTCAACTATCAATGTTCCAAAAAATGTTCCAAACCACCAACCAGGCAATTTTGTCTTGGCTTCTTTGTAGGTCCAATCTCCCAGGAGACAACATCCACAGCTCAACCAGGAGATGCCCGCCGTATCCATTTTTTGGCCCAGATTGACACACACATAAGGAGACAAAGACAGGTTCTAAGGCTCTCTGATGTGGAAATAACTACAAAAGATACCCTCCAGTCAATTAACATAGACCCTGCCAGATAGGGGTTGGAAGACTAGTTTCCACTATAAATTGGTCATTTTCAGGGTCTATGCTAATTTACCAGAGGGTAACTATAAACATCTATAAACAATACATACTGACCGAATCACAAGAGGTACAAAGCTCCGCTAGTTGTGATGTGGATAGAAAATGATAGAAATGGGTTGCCGCCAAATCAACGGAAAATCTATGCGGTGAACTACAACAAATCATGACTACAAAGCATGGAGACCGTCTCAATTGTGATCTGAAGAAAATGGTCGCCTCGTATACAATATATTGTAGATACATGATACATGTAGATATCATTATGAGGTACATAACTGACATTGTGAGGTATATATGACATGTATGTAAATAGGCGATTCCACCCTGAAAATTTTCATATATCAGTCAGTTTATATTGTAGATCTCAAACTGACTGAATTCCCTCAGTCACTGGCACAGCGTTTGACACAAAACTTGAGCATGACAGCGTCTGACGCCCTCAGCCATCTCGAAGATGCAGAATTAATCATAGATTAAAATTCCAGAATAACCATAGGAAAACCATAGGAAAATGGTGGTTTAATGGGATTTAATGGGATATACCCTCTGGTTATTTAACATAGCTATGGAAACATTGCCCATTTATAATCATTTATAGATGATTTGTGATGATTTACCTATTCAAAATGGTGGTTTTCAATAGCTATCTTAAATAACCAGACGGTATACATATAAAATACTATAAACTATATCAATTTTGAGATTCTCTCAGGTGAGTGAGGAGAGATTATCATAAAACCCTGGTTGGTGGTATACCTACCCCTCTGAAAAATATGAAAGTCTGTCGTCAATGGATTGGTTTAAGGGAAAATCTACAGGAAACCATGGTTTTTACCATCAAATATAGGGGTTTCCTGTAAATTTTCCCATCATCCAATTCTATGATGCTGGGAAGGATTATCCCATATATTATGGGAAAATAAAATTCGTGTTCCAAACCACCAACATACCACCAACCAGAAACATGATGAAATTCGGATGAGCTTCGGTCCAATCATCAGATTCGTGGACGACCGTGGCCCCACCACACGACTCTCCTCGGCTTGCTGCGACTTCAGCCGCCTCAATTCTGCCTCATCAACTTAATTCAGCCAGGATTCCCGATTCCCAGTGGTTAATTGAATGCAATGTTTACCACCTATGACTGGGTTTATACCACCTATAAAAATGGTGATGACTGGGGGATTGTTCATTGCATTGTTTTAACATGTTTTAACCACATTACATTACGATGCTCAACATGAGCATTATTCACTTTGCCAATTCAAGCAATTCATGATGTGTTGCCACAAAAACGCTATGGACATCTATGGACTGTGACGCTATATACGCTGTGACCTTTTTACATATAGATCTCAATAGTGTGTTGCCTGTTTCGCCTGATTTGAACGTTCTTCATGCTATGAATTGCACGGCAGACCTACACAGCCAGGCTGGATGCTGTGTCGGATGCCCTAGGATTCACCGATTCGCGGCACCTCCAGAGTCATATCTTCGATGACCGAACGAACTTTTTCAGGCCGCCCAACACGAACAGCCTGGACATCTGGACCGAAGCCCCCAAGTCGAACAGCGAGATGCTAGTCATGACTGAGAACTGAAGGATATCATCATACCCAGATGCTCCATGTATGGCATATTTACCTACATTTGGGCTATTTTTGGGGTAAATGTAGGTAAATATTCCATACATGGAGCATCTGGGATATATCATTCATATCATCGCGAAAAACTCTGGTCCAAACTTTGTATCTTTAAATGTGCAGTTCATCGCGAAAAGCGGTCATTGAGACCCATCAAAATAGAAAATCGAAGAAGTATGAAGAAATGCACTAAAAAAACGGCAGAACATGCATTGACAATTCCTCAAAAACTGGGCATTCTTCACAAGTCAATGTTTGCCTTCCACACAACATATTCACAATTGGAACTTAAGACCAAAAGATACCAAAAGATGAGATCGAATCGTTCAGAGAAATGACTGACCAGCAGTTACACAAACACTAGAGTAGAGTTACTACTTACTAGTCAACCCTTCCAACAAGAGCTAGGTCATTTTGTGCCTCCCAGAACGTTCAGTCAACATCAGTCAACTCCCCCTCCCCACCCCCAAACCCACAAGAAAACTGTACAGTGCTCACCTTCACTCCTCGAGCTCTAAGACCTTCGCAAATGTTGTCAACAGCAACCTCAGCAATAAAAAATCAGATGTCCAATGTACACTTCGAACAATCGGAAATGGACGGGCGTGTCATATAATCGATTGCATAATCGGTTGCAAAAGTGTGTGCAGGAGGCTTTCGGAGCAGAATCACCGGCACCTGATGCAAAGCCCATAGGATCCATGTATGGTATATATGCTAACATTGGGGGTATATTGATGGTAAATGTTACCATATATAGCATACATGGATCCTATGGGAAGGGGAACGAGTCCCTCCCAGAGTTCCCCAGCGTTACTATCAGAAGTTGCTAGCACAGGCGTCAAGTTCATGACCTTGCGGCCAAGGGCGAGGCAGTCACCCCCAGTTTGCAAAACAAGGGGTACCTATCGAGAATGCAATGTAGATGATTCCATGATAGAACTACAAAATGATAGTCAATTTGGTTGTGCTTCTGTTGTTGCTGCTCTTGATGACTTTAATGTTCTTGTTGTTGCTGTTGCTGCTGTTGCTGTTGCCGTTGTTGTTGCCGTTGGTGTTGGTGTTGTTTGGTTGTTTGGTTGGTTGGTTGGTTGGTTGGTTGTTTGTTTGTTTGCTTGTTTGTTTGTTTGTTTTGTTTGTTTTGTTTTGTTTTGATTGCTTGTTTGTTTGTTTGTTTGTTCGTTTGTTTGTTTGTTTGTTTGTTTGTTTGTGTGTTTGTTTGTGTGTTTGTTTGTTTGTTTGTTTGTTTGTTTGTCATGATGATGATGATGATGATGATGAGGAGGAGGAGGAGGCTGTTCATGCTGTAGTTCTTGATATGTTCCTCCTTGCTGCTGGTGTTGGTGCTGTTGTCTCTGCAGCTTGGCTCTCAGTAGTTCAAAACCGGAAGAGGCTCAATGGCTCAACCTGGGTAACGGGGAAACTGGGTAACTGGGTTTATAGATGGTTTACCTATTAAAATGGCCATAGAAATAGTGAACTTTCCCATTAAAAATGGTGATTTTCCATGGCTATGTTAGTCATAACCAGAGGGTAATTGTAATTTTGTAGAAAGCAATTTAGCGGCTGTCCCAACTTTGGAAAAAAACCAAATGTAGAAAGCAATGTGCTTTTTGACATGAGTCTTGCATCTTGAAGCCCGCCTTTGTCCAGAAGTGCAGGATTTGCACGGATACACCTCTGAGCATCGGGAATGGCACTCTTTGCATTCCAAGACAACAAACTAACATTGCCAAGTTAAAAAACAAAAACCTTTCACGAAGAGTTTTCAGGACATTTTGTGTGATGTGGAACACAAAGAAATTGTATGAACGGATTCTCAGATGTCAAGTATACTGTATACTTCAGAATTCCATCGTTGGAAGTAAGCATTAAACATCACAAATGAGTTTAGCCCCAAACACTTGTTAACGCAGGTCAATGTGGATTGAACATCTCCTGAATTTTCATGTGCTGAGGCTTGTTTGAATATAAAAACTGCATCCCAAACAAGAAGATACTGAGATACAAATGTCAGTGAGTACGTGCCTTGTATTTGTCTACCCTCTGGTAAACCTACAAAAATCTATGGAAAAGCACCCTATAAATGGCCATGTTCAATAGCTATGTAAACGTTTACCAGAGGGTATATTCCTGTCAGTCGGTTGATCTATCATGTTTTATGAAACCTTTTGCCAACCAGCTGTGCGTTCATCCATCACTCCATCCATCAATCGACCTCTCTTATATGCCCTATCTACAATTCTCTGTGTTATTTTCCACGTTTTTTGTTCTGATACATTTTATGCATCTCATATAACATATTAGCTTGTCTTGTCTTCTGCTATCTTGCATGACCGGCCACAGTCTGCACGTATACATGTACAGTCTTCCAACTGCAGAATAGTTGGCTTGTATTTTCATGTGGGCCTTCATTCGGTCATATTGTGCTTTCCATCCTTGCACACAGCAAATGCATCTTGTCTATCTCTTGTACATATAAAGCACATGCTTCCTAGCGCTATACCTTTCTTCCTGGTCCAAAGCTAGTGAGTGGCAAACGGTATCTATGTAGTGCAACATAGCAACATAGTACGAATATGGCCGCCGAGGGGCTGGTTTTTCCAGTACCTGGTGGACCCTGGACCACCTGAGGCATGGCGCCGTTGCTGAAACATCCATGGCATGGCCAATCTTACCATGTCAAAAGTGTTTTTAAATAGCTGGTATCCCCAATATATAGCGGCAAAGATTTCAAGTCCAAAACAACCCATCCAAAACTAACCCAATGTCTGAGACAGTCTGCCTGATTAACAACATGTTCCCGCATGCTTTTCATACGTATATAAGCTGCCAAACATGTCTTCCGTGTCTGCAGATGGCAGTGAAATCTGTCCTCATCCTGGTCCTAGCCAATAAAGTTTGCTTCGCACGACTCGACACTGTGCTGCGCTTTGTAACTGACCTGAACCCTTGCAATGCCTTACAACCAAGGATCAAACATATTAAGCAATATTGAACATAGTTGAAGGGTTGAGGTGTGGATTCAACATAGCTCAATGATCCCTGGGCTTGAAACTTCAAGAACCCCCATCTTTACCGGGGCGGCAATTTGGGTGGAACCCAACTTTCATCTTTCATCACCGGAAGAGGCTGGGCGAAGCTAGTTTTGGTGCCCTCCTAGCAGTGCCTCACTGCTGGGTCCCTCACAGTACATGTTCTTTTGAGGGCTGCATGCAGGGCACTCCTCTGATTCAGGGCCGCAAACTGAGGACAATCACACTACCATGGAATGCCACCATCTTCAAATCACGTACAACATACCACACAGTGCAATCGTAAATCATTCCGGCTGTTTGTTTGTTGCCACATAGTAGGAGACATCATGACATAGCTGCAAGCAAACAGAAAGAACTATAGATCTTGGTACTTGACTTACAAAAAATCATGATGATCATGAATCATGGCTGTAAAATCATGACCGGTAAAACTTGATCATGAATCATAATCTATCACTGACTACAGCCTTATACATCCTGACCAACAATGCAGAAAGCGGATTCGCTGGACCAAGAAGCTGCAGGACCACCCGAATATCCTCACCAATTGGCATGAGCCACAACAGATACTGCCCAGACGCTAAAGCAAAAGCAAGAATTTAGGCAAAAAAGAAGGCAACAATGGCAGATTGCGAAAGACATGGAAAGACCAAACAGACAAGAGGCGAGCATCCAACAGCAACCAACAGCAAAAAGCAGATGCCGTCCCTCCCAGTTTCGCCACCACCTTCCAGACGGTACCTGAGGACTAGGTATGGCTGGCAAGCCCGGTCCTCTGAGAGTGATTGAGGTTTTCCACCTGTGTCATGAAATGCTAGCGAGAAGCAGGTTGGCACTCTGTGCTAGTTTGGCTGTTGGCCTGGCTTGTTCTTTTTCCCAGAACGTACATTCTGTATGAATCAAACTATATAAACTATACAATAAATACAATATGTGAAAGCAGAGACGGCAAATTGCCTTGACTTTCGAACCTCTCAATCTTTGACAAAACTCCCAGTCACCTTTTTGAAGGCGCTAGATTTGCTGCATTGCTGCATCTGTTTTGCCTCGTCCGCTTGCTTCTGTGCCTGACAGGACAATGGCACCCTGTCGCACTCTGAACAGCACCCGACAGCCACCTGGACCGGGCCTGCAGTAGCCTGTCCTCGCGGTAATCGTCAACTAGCTCGCACTCCGCCAGCTGCCTACAACCTGGATATCGCAAGGTTTTGACAAATCCGGCCTTGATTTGGTTTGACAAATGGCTCTGATGAGGGCCTTCCTGAGGTTCTGGTAGAATCATCGGGATGTTTTCTGTTGGCAAAACACGTTCTTCAGGAAAATTTCCAGGAGATGGACATAGCATCATTCTGACTACATAATGCATCCAGTGTGCATATATGACTGCTCTAAGTATTGAAAACATACAAACATATAGACTTCAAATCATACCCCATAGGATCCATGTATGCTATATATGATGACATTTACCATCAATATACCCCAAATGTTAGCATATATACCATACATGGATCCTATGGGTACTTAAATGTATGATGATTCAACGTATGATTCATTGTATGCGCGTCTGTTGGACATCTCACAATGGTAGGTTTGTAGAGGCCACCGGGACGGATGAGAAGGGGCTTCATCTCCAGGGCTTCATGTAGCACAACAGTGCAGAAAAAAAACATGGGTATATGAAATCATATACACCATATATATGATGGTATATATGATGGTATATTTATGATATTATATGATGGTATATATGATGGTATATATATATATGATATTATATGATGGTATGATGGTATATATTGGAGACATGCGATAATTGCAAATAAAATACAGAATGAGTCCACCATTTGTGGGTATGAAATCAATGACAAGAATACGTACCCTCTGGTAAACTAACATAACTATGGAGAATCACCATTTTTAATGGGAAAACTCACTATAAATGGCCATTTTCAATAGCTATGTTAGTTTACCAGAGTGTAGATATATGTAGGGAAGCATAAGAGAGCAAGGAGACACGCATGCCGATGAAATCCGAAACGTTACTGTGCGACAGAGTATATCAGATATCAATCTTGTTCAGGAATCAAGGCATTTCATTCACTTTGTTGAAAAGGGACAGCTGAGTTTTCTGTGCCGAACATCATACCACAGCGCTGCAAAAAAACATCCAGTCATCCCTTCCCAGGTTTTCACCCAGACACGCTTCCGTCTCTTCAGCTTCTCACGCTCCGAGGACTGCGTATCCAGGGAAAATTTCGGGCTCGAAAAAAATCCTACGATGCAATTCCTGCACCAAAAGGATGCTTGAAGCCCAATCATAGCAATTATGGGATAAACCGAGTGATAAACCACCTATCAACTGGTGCACGATTTCTTGCACCGTATGATTACTGGCACTTCAATGTATTTGTGGAACTATCCTATTGTCCTATGATTACTATGGGTACTCTCACCCCATTTCAAGAGTTTTGTAGCGACCGAGTCTCCTAGTGGCTTTCCGCCGGCCCTGGACCTCGCTGGAGGAGCTGTTCTTTCCCCTGCCGCAGGGTAAAATGGGAACCAAACTTTTGATGATGATGATGATGATGATGATGATGATGATGATGATGTTGGTATATCATTGGTAAATCAATCCAAATCATGGAATAGTCATGGAGTAAACTTGGATGGAACAATGGAACATCTACTGAAAGTTCTCAACTTGGGACACCAGCACTGACTAACATCCAAAAAATGGGATAGTGGTGGGCTGTCAATAGCTCAAGCTGATTAGATGTCCATTAGCTTTCTGCATACCTGGATCGCCATTGTGATTTTTCAAAAATGGTCCACCCCTGCGTAACATCAAGGCCGTCGCTCGTGGGAATGCATCCCCTATCACCAAATCTGGAGGAAACAACATAAAACAATACTAGTCCTTGCTAGAAATTCTCGCTGAGAACAAATCCTTCCATCCTTTCAGAATTCTGAAAGATTTCAAGGTGACATTCTGCAACTATGGATTGGATTCCTGCGTAGGCCAGAACTGCCAGAACTAGTCACGTGATGCTATAGCTGTATGGCGGTTGTATACTGGGTCCAGTACAGACAAAAGAACCTGCAGGTATTTTAGTCGAGAGATCGAGAGACATGTGGGATTTAGTTCCCACGGACTGAAAACAGTCCTCCTCGTCATAAACACAATCATCACAAGGCTTCCCAGAAACTACCCTCTGGTAAACTATGGTAAACTAACATAGCTATGGAAAATCACCATCTTTAATAGGTAAATCAACTATAAATGGGCCATTTTCAATAGCTATGTTAAATTTCCGGAGGGTATTGCACACGATTCTACTGTTACATTTATTCTGATTTCCAACATTCGCCGCCTCTTTCTCCTTGCTTTGGAAGGACTCCTATGATGGCATTGCTTGGGCCCTCCAGGTTGTCTAGGGACTGTTCATCTAGTTTGTTTTTGATATGTGACAAATGCATGAGATACAAATTGATACAAATGTAAATTCCTACACGATATAGACTACGGTATAGACAAATATTCCGTGCAATTCTTTGTCTGGCTTTCCTGATGAACATCCATCAAAACAATGATGTTCACTTCTGCAGCCCTATCCACCCATCCATCCCCGATCGCTAGGAGCCGTTAGGAGCCGCTAGGATGTCACGAGTAAATGTCGTTACGGAAATGTCTGTCTCAGATCATCATTTCATGCTGCCTCCGAGGCTTCTTTTCCTGTCCAGATGCTGAGATTAGTGAGATCAGTTGCATCCTACCATTCATATGCGGTACTGGGCAGGGCTGCTAGGATTAAGATAGGATTCAGTCACATTGAATTAATGATCACTGGTTTTTCATCATCCGTCCCATCCCATGGGAATCCGATGTAAATTTCTCCCCTCAACGGATTCATATGGATGACGATCCCCCAGTCGGACAGGGTACACATTACCCAACTCTTCAAGCGATGAAGCGATGGGACATCCAGCCTCCACTCTCTTGTGACCTGATTCCTCCTGATTCTGCCAATGCATGGCCCATCGATCAGCCATTCCCACAGGCGCAGCTGTCTCGGCTGGAGGATAGGAACATGAAAGAACAAATGGCAGCTGCTCAGGCAAAAAGACATGCCAGCCCAACGAATATTCGATTGCAGCAATTAGTGGCAATTATATAAATCAATTACTTAAAAGATCAGTTTTCTACAGCCCCAAGAATTCGTATAGCAACGAGCGCTGGGGCCCAGTGCCATGAGCTCCACAATCGGCTGCACTCTCACTGCGTGGTTCAAGCCCAAGAGTGCCTGAACTGCGATCTTCGGCACTGAAGCAAAAGAGTGGCAGAGTCATGCAGAGTCAACAGTTCCACCGAGAAATTCTTAGTCTGTTTGAAGCCAAGCATCTCTTAATATACATGCATATACATATCATACAGTGATTGCGCCTTTCAATTGGAATATACATTGAAAATACCGCGTATACCATGAAATTATATGTGTGTCACATTTGCAGGTCAGCCAGAGAAAAAAAAAGGTGAATCCTGACCCATTGGGGCGGCTGCCCACATCTGCCGCTCGTAGACTGTAGCATTTGCGGACTTATCCACACGCCACAGCTTCTCTCGGCAATCCTGGGCAAACTGAGGTCTGGAGTAATCAAATATCAGCCTGTATCAGCCCAGCCTCGACGTGGCATCTAAGGGTATGTTGACATGCAAAGGTCGAAGCTGAGTTGTTGGAACGGTATTGAATGAGAGAATATCCAGATTCCGAATCAAAAGCCAGCAAGAAGACAAAACTTCCGTATTTCCGACCCAGGGATCTTCTATGGCAATATCATGCAATATTCAACCCAGGACGGACATCCAGAAGTCATCCACCCTGCCAAGCCCTGCGCCCTGCCGCTCCTCCGGAAAAATGCCTCGTATTTGAACAATCAGAGTCCCTCCGGGCCTCGGTATACAGGAAGGCCTGAGCATTCGATGATAAAAATCTTGCGAAAGCTGGTTTTCCATGGGTTTTCCCAAGGGTAAATCTAGCTAAATATGATGCAATATGTTTCAAAGCAAGAAATTGTTCAAAGCCGGAAGGTTCCATCACAAATTATTTTAGCGAACTTCTGCCCAGTGTTTTCACTGGAGCTGCATCGATAACAAGGACTGCAACTTTCCCTCCACCATCCAAGGATAACAGTATCCCATCCAAAAGAAAACTGCACAGATCTTTTCTGTCAACCTCTCTTTGTGCGAACAAAACATGGGTGAGTCACGGTGAGTCGTCAACCTGTACGATGAGACACCGACTCGACAGTCAGACTCTTTAAATTTGTCTCCACAAGTCACGAAACAAACATCTCAGTGATCACGTTTGATTCGATGCCTTCATCCGACACTCCTTCAAATCCTTCAATATTGGGAGATCTTCGGAGGATACATCAACTGCCTCCCTCCAGTATATCCATGTATATCCTTTCATATCCAGTCCCTCCGAACGTCTGGGCCCGTCCAACCGAATGTCATTGATTGTTCCTTCAGCCAACTTGTCCTGTTTTATGCTGGTCCGAACGATCCGATCTGTCCAAAAATGCTGAGAACATGCTCCAAAATGCTCCAAATCATCTAATCTGTCCTGGACAGATCATCGCTAGTACTAATCATCCTATTCCCCCAGTCCCTACCTGCTGCACTGGTGGAAAATGGTGGAAAAAAAAAGTAATATCATGTAATATCACTCTTTGATCATTCCCATTCCCATCACTATAATCATCCCAGTACCATCTGGTTATTTAACATAGCCATGGAAAATCCCGTAAATAAATGGAGGTTTTAATGATTCTTAATGGGAAAATCATCTATTTCTATGGGCCATCTATACCATGGCTATGTTAGTCATAACCAGAGGGTAACTCTGAACACAGTCACCCCACCACCATAACCTCGATATTTCTCATGGGCGATCAAGAGATGCGCTGAAATCCCTCCAAAACGAGAGTAATTGGTGTGGTGTACTCAGCCCACTATAATCATCCCAGTCTATGGTGAAAAAAACTGGTCCAAAAAACCCACTGGTGGGGGCTGGAACCCTCGATGACGAAGAATTCTAACATCGCCCTCCTGCAGGGGATCCGTCGTCGAGATGGTCACGGAGTCTCCCCTGGACGCTGAAAACATTGGACGACTGGATCTGGTGATATCTGGTGGTAAAAACATACAAAAACTATCAAAAACTATGGGAAATGACTGAAAATAGTGAATTTTCCCATGACAAATGGTGATGTTCCATAGTTTTTTGTATGTTTAACAGAGGGTATCTGGTGATATGTTTCGTAAGACAACGATTAAACAAATGTTGGCAGAGAAGCAACATCTGCGACAACCTCGCACAGTAAACACCATTCTGACCTCAAACTCTATTTCGGTGTCAGGGTTAATGTGAAGAAGTACCCTCTGGTAAACGTTTACATAACTATGGAAAATCACCATGTTCAATGGGAAAATCCATTATTTCGACTGGGCAATTTTCAATAGCTACGTTAAATTACCAGAGGGTAAAGCATGTAAAAAGAGCCACCTTTTCCACGTGACCGTTTCAACGACATCCACATCGAGATGCACCCCACGGCGTCTCACGCTTGGAATATGTTGGAATCAATCCAACAACTCATGGTGAAGGACCGCCCGAAACAGGACACAGTATTGGGAAGTGAGACACATATGAGAAACATATATATATGACATATGAGAAGATGTGGCCCTTTGGGATACAATTTCAATGGTATCAGATTCCAAAAACATCCAAAAACCATGGTACAAAATGCGTTCCACATATAGACCTGCCGGTTGACAGGTTAAACCGGCTATCGATGACGGATCCGGGCCACCTTCGAATACGCATCCGGTCCACATCAACATTGTTCATGGGCAGTTGCATGGCCGCCATCCTGGTACTTGGCAACGGCCAAATCTGGACTGTCGGTATTTCATGATTCATCACCGGAACTCATTGGATACATCTGACAAACCCTACAATGCATGAACTCTATGTTTGTATGATATGAATAGGATAGTGATGAGACGGTTCGGAACTGATCCAAAGACAAACTTGCAAAATTATTGTGAGCCTAGGGTGGGTCCCACTTCAATCACAAGTCCCTGCTTTTTATCAATGAACTGTGCAAGAGCGAAAACCCTCATCAATGACAACCACAGAATTGTCTTTCCAGAACGACCAGGGAAAAGCAACTACAGTAGGGTTTCGAAGGCAAGTATAACGACATGCTCTGAAAACACAATCGCCAAAACATGGGGCCACAATGATGAGCTGCCAGAACGACCCAGTAAATTATGGTTCAAATTTTAATGCATCCTTTTTTCTTGGGGGTGTGGTGAAAGCAATACACGCAAGACACACTGTACTTGTACTCACTGCAACACTGTACTCTTTCAACCCAACAAATCAAAGGTGCAAGTCCTTCAGGTTCATCATAGAGATCCATAATATTTTGCATGTATATGTATACGGTATACGTATGTTCTAAAATATATTACATATATTACACATCCCATAGGATCCATGGTGCTGGTATATATGCTAACATGACTGGGGTATATTGATGGGATCCATGTTACCATATATAGCAGCACCATGGATCCTATGGGTATTGATAGATATTGTCACATGATTCCTAACTGCCAAGTGGCAATCCCTGGGTGCCCACGCTCTGTGCCAATATCATCCCAACCAGGTAAGATCCTACCCTGGCGGTTGCCCACCTGACATGTCTTGCCATGTCTTGCCATGTCGACCCACCAAAAAATGCCGAAATGTCATGAATGTACCATTTACACCACTGATGTACCACTGTGTTTCTATCAAGCAAATTGGTAAGATCTTACGTTTCTATCCTTTTTGGGGTTTGCACATGTTCCAAGGGCTGAAACCAACTTTGGTCGCAAACAATAACTATCGCACATATCCCAATCATGTTCAAATCCCGCAGCTCTCCTCAAGGTGCTGGCAATGAAATCCTCAAGTTTGACAATGCTCGTATTCCTAGTTGTGCACATATCCTACTAATGTCTACTATACTGTGTAAATAATTATATTAAACTAAATTTATGATTTATTAAATGTATTTTGATCATGTTGTAGTTGTTTTTATCATATGATATTGTATCATTTTTTTACTAAATTGTCAAAGGAAGTTGGGAAGCAGTTTTCTAAGTTACGGATGACTTTTATTCAAGTGACTTTACATCACATAACAATACATCATGAAAGGCGGTGTGACTTTACAGCACATAACAATACATCATGAAGGGTCGCGTGAGACTGTACAGCACATAACAATACATCATGAAGGGTGGTGTGAGGCTTTATTACAGCACATAACAATACTAAGGCATTGTAATGGCTGCATGAATGTTGCATGGGGTTTGTGCTGGCACGAAACCTTGTGCTTTTCCGTGTAAAGTGGCTGCAGGCGGCGATGAAGGGCAGCTCGTGTGTGAGGCGGTTGCGGGCACACTCGTTTTGATGTTTTTTGGTGCTCCCTTGGTGTTCTATTGTGTTCTGCACTTTGCGTGTCTTCGTGTGTGCGCAATTCTTTTCGGTTGTGGAATCCCTGGCTGCAGATCGCATTGGAATGGCTGGATGAATGCTGTCATGTTTTGTTGCCATGTGCGTGATGACATGCGGGTTTGCCACGTGATGTTGCTAAACGCATTGTAATGGTTGCATCAAGGTTGCTTGGTGCCGCCCCTGCATGCGTAATACTATTGTCTTTTGCAGCTGGACATCGTTAATCGTATTGGAGTGGCTGCACCAAGGCTGCGATAGTTATTTGTCAGCAGATTTTCACAATTTTGACGCCGGATATTTTCCTTTTAAAAATGTTTTTAAAAAGTGCTTCAAAATTTTTGTTTTCCTGCTTTGGCGTCGAGATCCGGTTTTGGAGCTGCAATCCCTGTTGTGATTATGTACAAGAAAGTTTCTCTGTGCATTTTTTCTGTAAAAGCTTGATGTGTGCAACAGATTTTGTGTGTAAAAACTTCAAAATCGTATTTTTTGCGTTGGCGCCGAGATCCGGTGGTACTTAGTACTGGGACGTGCTTTGTGCAAGCTTTGTAGTGCAAAGTAGTACTGGGAAGTGCTTTGTGCTAGTTTCGTAGTACAAAAAAGTACTGGGAAGTACTTTGTGCAAGCCTTGTAATACAAAGTAGTACTGGGAAGTGCTTTGTGCAAGCTTTGTAGTGCAATGTAGTACTGGGAAGTGCATTTGTGCAAGGTTTGTAGTACAAAGTAGTACTGGGAAGTGCTTTGTGCAAGCTTTGTAGTGCAAAGTAGTACTGGAACGTGCTTTGTGCAAGCTTTGTAGTACAAAGTAGTACTGGGAAGTGCTTTGTGCAAGCTTTGTAGTGCAATGTAGTACTGGGAAGTGCTTTGTGCTAGTTTTGTAGTACAAAAAAGTACTGGGAAGTACTTTGTGCAAGCCTTGTAGTACAAAGTAGTACTGGGAAGTGCTTTGTGCAAGCTTTGTAGTGCAATGTAGTACTGGGAAGTGCATTTGTGCAAGCTTTGTAGTACAAAGAAGTACTGGGAAGTTTTTTGTGCTGGGAAGTGCTTTGTGCAAGCTTTGTAGTACAAAGTAGTACTGGTGCAAGCTGTGTAACACACAGTAGTACTGGGAAGTGCTTTGTGCAAGCTTTGTAGTACAAAGTAGTGCTGGAAAGTATTTTGTTCAAGCTTCGTAGTACAAAGTAGTACTGGGACGTGCTTTGTGCTAGTACAAAAGAGTACTGGGAAGTACTTTGTGCAAGCTGTGTAGTACAAAGTAGTACTGGAAAGTACTTTGTGCAAGCTTTGCTTGTGCAAGCTTTGTAATGCAAAGTAGTACTGGGAAATACTTTGTGCAAGCTTTGTAGTGCAAAGTAGTACTGGGAAGTACTTTGTTCAAGCTTTGTAGTACAAAGTAGTACTGGGACGTGCTTTGTCCCAGCTTTGTAGTACAAAGTAGTACTGGGAAGTACTTTGTGCAAGCTGTGTGGTACAGTAGTACTGTGAAGTACTTTGTGCAAGCTTTGTTCGAGCAAGCATTGTAGTGCAAAGCAGTGCTGGGAAGTACTTTGTGCAAGCTTTGTTCGAGCAAGCATTGTAGTGCAAAGCAGTGCTGGGAAGTACTTTGTGCAAGCTTTGTAATGCAAAGTAGAAAAAGGGAGAGCTTTGTAATACACAGTAGTACTGGGACGTGCTTTGCGCAAGCTTTGTAATGCGAAGTGCAAGCATTGTAGTACAAAGTAGTACTGGGACGTGCTTTGTGCTAGTTTTGTAGTACAAAAAAGTACTGGGAAGTGCATTTGTGCAAGCTATGTAGTACAAAGTAGTACTGGGACGTGCTTTGTGCTAGTTTTGTAGTACAAAGTAATAATGGGAAGTACTTTGTGCAAGCTTTGTAGTGCAAAGAAGTACTTGCAAGCTTTGTAGTACAAAGTAGTACTGGGAAGTGCTTTGTGCATGCTTTGTAGTACATAGTAGTGCCGAGAAGTGCTTTGTGCAAGCTTTGCAGTACAAAGTATTTTCGTAAAGGTCTTTCTGTGTAAATGCTGTCCCACGCTTCTGTGTGGAAAGGCTTTCTGCGCGCAATGTTTTTTGTGCAAGAGGCTTCTCTCTGGTTGAGAAGAACTTCGAGGAGATGAGAAAGGTTGATCAGTGCTCGGATGAGAGTTGAGAAGAACTTACTTGGACGAAATGTGAGAAGAGATGGGATGAGATGAGAAGAGCTGAGATAAGGCGAGACGAGGTGAGAAGAGCTGAGATGAGGTGAGATAAGATGAAGAGTGAAGTGTGAAGTGCAGGGTGTAAGAGCGCAGTGTTCGCTTGGCGTTGCATTGCACCGGGGTCGCGCGTAGGTCATGTTCTTGGACAACAACAGTGCAACAGGTTCGCACAAAGCACGCACGCACGGGTCTGGCTGGCGCACAGTGCATGCAAGTTCTATAGATGAGAAAGGATTTATAGTATATTCCTAAGGCAACTTCCGCCCCGCCTCGTGCGGGTACTACTGGTATTGCTATATGTGTTTTTTTTTTTTTAATGGTATCATATTCCATCATAGCATGTTAGTTTAGCTTACATCGTATTATAATATTTCATTTTATATTACATAATCCATGTCTATATGATATGATATAGAATAATAAAATACAATATAGCATCATACGATTTAATATGACAGGAAGTAATCATATTCAATATCAAATATTAATAATAGAAAAAATCAGTAACACTAAAATATAATATAATGCAAAATATAACAATGTGGTGTAATTGAATAATATACCGGTACCATACTGTAATATAGTATAGTACAAGTTATATGTATATAATTAATACGCTTTGACAGGTTTTGGCTACTACTTTTGCCACTGAAGTGTTTCACAGATGTGGAGACTATAGCACAAGGTAGCGTCGGCCTCACGACGCCCGAAGGTGCTTAAGATCTTGAGATCACTCAAGGCGTAGCCCCATCGAACCAGCTGATCAGCGCTGCTCCTGTCTTCGCCAAGACACTAGATGGTCACCAAGGGATCCAGTCAAATTACCACAAAATACACAAAAATCATTGAAGATCCATGAAAATCATCGGAAATCCCATGAACACCCATAAAAACCTCATGAACATCCCATGGCACATCCATTACACCGAAGATCACAATGGAACAGCCAAGTTCTTTGAAAAACGCGGTGCTTAAAAAAACGAGGGCCCGAGGTCTTGACAGCTCCAGAAAGTAGAACAGTTGAATGATTTGTAGCATCATGTCGACCTAGAAATCCAGCTGCCACATCCTATTAATTTCATGTACATGTTTATGTTTAATAGTGTTGAATAGTGTTAGAACCCCATTCGGCCCGATACTTTGCTTTCAAAACTGAAGCAGTGACCTCCGACCACCTCCCGGAATTCTCACCTCTCGCGACGTTTCTTGATGCTGGACACATCTGCCAAATGCTCCAAATGCGCTAAAACCACCTGGTGCTGCGAGGAATGTCAAGAGCCTACATCTTTGATCCCCAGCTGCAGAATCTGGGCTTGAAACAAAGTGTCCAAAGTATTCAGCGACCTTAGGGACTTGAAACATCTTGAAACGCTCCGATATTGATATATTGTGGCAGGGCGTAGAGTATAGCACGGAGCATGAACTTTGAATCAGGTAACACAAGTTGGCATCAACGCTGCAAGCAATATTTTCCGGAGATCATTTGGACAAGCCTGAAATATCTTGGAGAGGAACCATCTTACCAAGGATAGTCGGTGTCTTTCTATACGCAATCCTAGCCTTCAGAACAGCGATCAGGGATCTAATTCTTTAATCGAAGGACGGCGCAAGGGATTGTGCACCTTGTCAAAAGTGAGCAAAACGTGAGGGTTTTGTAGCATGTCCAAAAACGATGGCAGGGGTGGGACATTTGAAGAGGATCTGCAAAGATGCATTTTCCGTGGCAGGCGCAGTACAAGAGACATCAGAGATGTTGGGTCAGGGCGCTGATTTCCTGAGAGAGGTAAATTTTGGAGCATCAGATCTTCAGTTTTGGGAAGATTATTTTGCGCGACAGGCGCAGCACTTTGTATGACCTGGCATCACTTTTTCGTGGCAGGCGCAATGCTTCAGAGACATGGGCTGGAAAAATCGCAAAACGCATTGGTACGAGGCCGTCAGCTCTGCACTCAACTTTCCAAATTTTGAGAGACGTCTCGCAGAATTGCTTCGTTTTTGATGTTGTCAACTTAAAAAATGAAGACCTCTCGCAGAATTGCTGCGTTTTTGATGTTGCCAACTTCAAAAATTGAGGAAGTCTCGCAGAAGTGCTTCGTTTTTGATGTTGTCAAGTTCAAAAACTGAGGACGTCTCGCAGAATAGCTTTGTTTTCAAGCCTGCAGATAGAAAGAAAGATAGATAGATAGATAGACAACTACAACTACCACTACAAACTACAAACTACGAACTACAAACTACAAACTACAAGTACAACTACAACTATAACTACGTAAAAAAAAAATATATATATAATTACAGCACACTACATTACAAATACAGCTACAACTACAACTACAACTACCAAGACAACTACAACAACAACAACAATAACTACTACAAGTACAACAACAACAACAACAACACCAACACCAGCAGCAGCAACAACAACAACAACAACTACTACTACTACTACTACTACTACTACTACTACTACTACTACTACTACTACTTACTACTTACTACTTACTACTTACTACTTACTACTTACTACTTACTACTTACTACTTACTACTTACTAC
>Ga0126342_10000104_pt1 | contig 56587 bp, 39 predicted proteins | sample Cyp1metagenome_FD_92528 | JGI IMG/M metagenome (GOLD analysis project Ga0126342, IMG submission 92528) | Coral microbial communities from Lord Howe Island, Old Settlement Bay, Australia - Cyphastrea 1 metagenome | ecosystem: Host-associated > Invertebrates > Cnidaria > Coral ...
ATGATAGTAACATTCAACAGCATTGCGGCTCAGATCTAAAAGGGTGTTGCGCTGCTAGCTTAACGGTTATTTTCCCCACTGTTGTGTAGGTTTATCAGTCTATTTGGGATAAGTAATTTTCCCCGCTGAAACCTGAAAATACAGGAATAAGTGATATGTAAGTCCTGTTTATGAAAATACTGTTTATATACTTTATTTTAATTGTTTTACAATCCCACTGAATGGCCTCAGCGTTCTTTTCATGATGCTGCGTCAACTTGGCTTTTTCACGGTTTTTCTCCCCTTGTAGCATCTGAAAAAGATAGAAAAGTAGAATCCTACTAAAATCACTGGATTGGTTTAAGGGAAAATCTACAGGAAACCATGGTTTTTACCATCAAATATAGGATTTTCCTGTAAATTTTCCCATAATCCAATTCTATGATAAAAGAGTGATAAGGGGAGACACTATCAACCAGTGGATATGGGGAAAGATATATAAATGAAGAAAGATAAATATGTTTTCATGGTTACTTATCAAATCTACTGCTTTTCTACTGTTTTGGGTGTTACTATCAACCAGTGGATATGGGGATAGCATGGTACCATATTCTCAGACAAAACCATTAAATCATCATGAAATGGCCTATAAAATCCTTTAAACCCTCGTTAAAGTCCATGAAATCACCATTGAATCACCATTTTATCATATCATAATTATATCCCCATATTAGTTGCTGAAATTCCATTCAAATCACATCAAAATCCATCAAAACTCCAATTAAAACCCATTCAATCCCAGTAAATTTCCATTAAAATCAGTTTTTTCCGCCGTAAAATCACATGTTTTCCCTAGTAAAATCACCATTTTCCCCAGTAAAATCCACGCATCACGGTCCGAGGATGAACTTGGACTGCGATCCCCGCAGGGCAAGCGCCCACGGCACACCAATTTCCATCGCAGCGCAGAATGGGCACTTGGAGGCGTGGCGTTCCAAGGGCAGAATGACATAGTTCTGGTTGGTGGTTGGTGGCTGGTGGTTGGTGATATAACTATAGTATTCATGGGGATTATTTCATGGTTTATTAGCCAACTTACCGATTTATTCAGTTCATGTTGGATAATAATGGGACAATCATGTCATTATGAACCATATGGATTAATATTGGGATAATCATGGGATAATCATGTGAATAATTATTGGGATTACCCTCTGGTAAACATACAAAAAACTATAGAAAATCACATAAAATCACCATGTTTGATGGCTAAATCAACTATTTCTATGACCATTTTCAATAGCAAACTGCGAGTTTACCAGAGGGTAGTCCTCACCAGTGATGTACGTTGGTTTAGAAGCCCATTAATATTAGATCGATATGGGGATATTTCATGGATATATATATATATATCTGTATCTATGGGATATAACTAAGTTATTTTTATCTATACAGGATGGGGCCCCAAAGATAGCGATCGTTGCCTTATAAGTGGTTAAACAATGGTTTATGGTAGGTAGAACGAACTAGTTAATGGGGTTTATGAACTAACTTATAACTGGGGGGGCACCACCTTGTACGGAGTTCATCTCCAATAGCTGTGCTTTATAATAGCTAAATGCGTTGTTTATAAACCAACAAACATAGTTAAAATAACAGGATAAATACTGGAGTGGTTTATAATACTCCTAAATAACTTATAGTTCATAATACCTAATACTACTAGTTCATTGTTTATAGTACCTAAATAATAGCTATAACCTCAAGAAATACCTTTATAGTAGGTATTCTACTATAGTTCATAGTACCTACCCCAATAATATACGAATAACTGTGCTTTACAATACCTAAATAACTATAGTTCATGCTGTTTATAAACCAACGAACATCTGTGGGGGTGGCCACATTGTGGCCAAATGGAGATTTCCTAAGTCATGCGGGTACCCCTCAATCACAAATCATTGATGGCAAAAAAAACCAAGTACTAGGTAGTATCTAACGTTGACCCAGTTGATACCCCCATTCCTATGGAAGTTATGGAGCATTTAAATAGCTCCAAGGTGATGTGATCCATGTGCTTAGGTAACGACTGGGGCACCACCTTGTATACACACATATATATTATATTATAATATATATATATACTGTATATCCCAGTAAATCCAGCTATAACCAACCAATCACTCAGGGTCGTTGTAATTTAGCCAGAACTTCATGGAGATAAGTAGTTGATATATCGTATATCCCATTATATTCCATGATATTCACACAATAATCTCATTTAAATCCCATAAACATCTGGGGGGTTCCATAAATGGGGGTACTCCAATAGCTGGATGGTTTATAATGCAAAAAAAAACCTACTGGGGGAAAAAAAAACTGGATGATTTAGGGGTAACCCCATTTGTAGTTCTTTACCTGAGTTGGTGAACATATATCTAATAACTCGGCTTTATGATACATATATACCTGGGTTTGTTTAAGGTGACGTTTTATTTTCCCAATGGAAAATCCACCATGACTGGGGAATCGATTAAGTGAATATGTTTTATTTTTGGGGGGACCCCTTACTTAAGCAAATCCAAGTATATATATATAACAAGTATATATGGAGGTTATGAACCAACAACGAACATCACTGGCTGGGCAGCCCCTTGTATACTTGGGGCTGCAATTGTTCGGTTAGTTTTATGGCTTGGTGGATCTTTCCATAGTTAACCAGTGATTTTCCGTTAAAAATGGTGATTTACCCGTTAAAAATGGTGAGGGTAATGGCTGGGTTTTCAACGATGACCCCTTTGGAGGCGTCAAACATGGCTAGCTGGCAATGTTTATGGCTATTCTTAGTGAGGGTTAAAAGGGGTGAAACTACACCAACAAACATATCCTTGGGGTTCCCCACCTTGTTGGGAGGTTTTTCCTAGTGTTTGGAAGAAAGACAATTTGAATTTGTCGATTGTGATTGAACCGTTAAACATGGGTGTCAACTGTTAACCACGAAAAATTGGTATATGATTAAGAACTACGATTGTTAGTGGATTGTTGATTAGTTTTGAAATGAAGGTTCGTAACCTACCTGGCTTAGTGTTGGTGACACTTTTACTTCCAGGGATACCAATTAACCAACCAGTAGACTGAGATGGGATAGGGCTCTTGATTTTTGTTGTGGCCTTTCCCCAGCATCAAGCTGATCAAACCAAAATAAAACCATCATCATATAGGGATATCATATGGGAAATTCATGGAAATTCATCCAAAAAATGCGGCGAAAAATCTCTACCACCAAGGTGCTGAGTTGTTTGCTGAATGGAAAGTCTCCGCGCACTGGAGAGGTGCCAATCGTGGGGCGATCGTTGGGCGTGGCACAAAGTGGAGGTTTGAGTGGGGAAAATCATGGGAAATATATAGGAAAATATGGGAAAATACACAAAAAGATGTAGGTTTCAATGGGAAAGTCAACTATAAATGGTGTTCCATTGCCTCTTGATTAATCTTTAGATTCAATATGAATAAGTGTTGTTTCATCGACTGAATTACGCAAGGGTACCCGCATAAGCGGAAGAGAAATCGATTGTTGGATGTGTATGTACATTCTGAGGTAGGGGGATATTCATTCATATAGAAGAACAAATTTATATGGATATGTTCACCTAGCTGGATTCGTTCCGGTATATAAAATTTAAACGTTTTTAGCAAAAGGTGCGGAAGCGATATCATATTCTCCAGGTCATTCACGCACAGAAAATTCACCATGTTCGACAAAAATGGGGGATGTTCCATTGTCAAGTTAGAATTACTGGATAATTGTTTTAAGATTACTCTCCAGTCGACTAATACAGATATGGAAACCTACGATGTTTTGACCAGTTTCCTTGGGAAACAATAAATTTTCCATATCTAGTAAATATCTCTGGACCAATAAAGAGGACACAAAAACAAAAAACAAAAAAGTCAGTTGCCATCGTTTGAGTTAGACTTTACTTTCCTATCTGCGAATTCCTAGGTTCCTGATACTTCCTATTAAAGATCATTCCCGAAGTTTACGTCCCAACCTGAACGGCACTGCACAGCTGCCAAACAGCTAAGGCGTTGCAAATTGCCTCTGAGCAGGGCCATTTGGATATCGTGAAGCTCTTGCTTCAATTGAATCCCAAGGCTGGTTTTTACCAGCTGGATGCACCAACTGTGTTTGTTAATTTCATGGGTTTCATGAAACTAAGAATCAATGGTAATGTCAACCCTGGATTAATAAACCCCTAGGCTGTTTAATGGGGGGATATCATATTGTGACTATTTGGAGGTACCCCCACAATTAATAAATCATGGTTTATTAATCCGGGTTGACATTATTGGTGTATTTCAAGGGTTTAACCACCATCAGTTGGGATTCTCTCTCTCTCTCTCTCTTTGGTAATTTAACATAGAGAACTAGAAAATCAACATGCTATTAGTGGCTAAATCATCTATGTCAAAGAGGGCCATGTGGAACCCAGCTATGATACGGAGGGGATCTACAACTCACTCAACAGTTGTTTTCTTAGTTTTTTCTCACTAAGAGTGGCTTTTTTTGCGGCAAATGGTGCAATGTGGGGCCCCCGAGTTATAAGTTGGTTTATAAGCCCCAATAACTAGTTCGTTATAAGTACCATAAACCAAAGTTATTGGAGTTATAAACCAACTTAGCTATCTAGGGGGCCCCACTTTGTGTATACCCCACGGGTTCTGGTCATCTTTCACGATGGGAAAGCAAAAATGAGGAGCTTCATGGGATGGCCAATGACACCAAGTGCAAGGGTTGTAACGTGTGCCTTCAAGGTAATGTCAACCCTGGATTAATAAACCCCGTTTACGGCTTTTTAATTGGGGGGGTATCATTTAAGTATCAGATGAAATGACTATTGGAGGAGTACCCCCTAATTAATAAACCATGGTTTATTAGTCCGGGGTTGACATTACACTGCATCTGGATGGTTGGGGTTGGAATAGATCCTTTTCCGATTGCCTGATTACCCGATCACCCGGTGTCATCATGGCCCCTGGCAATGGTGGCATTGGGTTTACCCCCATTTTTCTGGTGGTTTTTGATCAGTTCCGGAGGGTTTAACATCTGAGAGATCCCATGATTATCCAAATATTATCCCAATCATCCCTATTAAACAGCATAAATTCATATACAAATTCCCCACTAAACCATATACAAAGCCATATAACAATCCCTATGAAACCATATAAAAACCATATAGAAGATCCCATGGTTCTCCCCCTTTGAGAGCAGGAGATCCCCGGGAAGGCGCTACATGCGGCCACCTTCCATGGGCACTCGGAGGTCGGGTGAGATTGTCTTGATTTATGGGACATTTAAGAGGATATCTGGTTGGTGGGTTCAAACATGTTTGTTTCTCCATAATATATGGATAACCTTCCCATTGACTAATATTTTTCAAGATGGGTAAAACCACCAACCAGATACGATGGTGATTTAATAGGACATTTAACCATGGCTCAATATGTGATCTTAATATGGAATCGGACACAGGATATGATGGAGTATCTATATATAATATTATTCTGATTGGTGGTTTGGAACATGATTTTTATGACTTTCCATTCAGTTGGGATTTTCATCATCCCAACTGACTTTCATATTTTTCAGAGGGGTGGGTATACCACCAACCAGTATTTAATCGTGGCTTAATACGTGATGTTATATCATTTCATAGTGATTTGAGAGGCGTTGATATGTGATAATGGTGATTTCAATCGGATTCGATCTGATTTACGGGATATTTCACGGTGAGTTAATTGGAGTTTTAATGGTGATTTTATGGTGACTTACTGGGATTTCACTGGGATGTACTGGGACTTATGGGATATTGATGGGTTAATGATGGTTTAATGAGACATTTAAGAGGATATGATGGTGATTTAATAGGACATTTAATGGGATTCAAAAGGATTCAATGGGATTTAATGGTGATGTTCATATCATTTCCATGACTATGAAGGCCGTGCATCAAAACTGGATGTCATACAAGATTCTCCTTATGCAGCCACCAACGAGACGCTGACGAAGATTGCACAACATCGTTGGTCCGCTGGCATTTTCTTGTACTATCTGGAGTTGGTCCGAAGCAAAATGTCAGACATGTCCGAAGCATCGCATCAGTTGCCAATCGCCATTGCACTGAGCCTTGCGGCCACCTTGGGCTACACCGCCATTGCATCAGCGCCATTGATTACAGTGACGCCAATCAAGGCCCACGCTGGACCGATGATTCGCCAAAGTCTGTCGTGCCAAAATGGGGCTTGCACGACAGACAATTTGAAGAAAGGTCTGGTATTGCTGAGCCGCCTGGTATTTATCCCATAAATATCCCATAAATATCATAAATTGGATATCTAGACCATAAATCAATTGGATATTTAAGAGGATTGATGGATATTGATGCAATGGTGAGGTAATGGTGAGTGGTGATCTAGTGGGATTGCATGCTGATTTAACTGGATTCTATAGGGTTTTTTTGGTGATTTAAGATTGTTATTTAATGGTGATTTCATGGTGATTTAATGGTGATTTAGTGGGATCTCATGGGGATTCCATGGGATGTCATGGGAGTGTTGATGGGAACCAAAGGTTTAATGGGATTTAATCAACGATATAGGGATACCCTCTGGTAAACTAACATAACTATGGAAAATCACCATTTTTAATGGGAAAATCCACTATAAATGGTCATTTTCAATAGCTATGTTAAATTACCAGAGGGTATGTAATGGGAGAGATACAGGGGATACATATCCAACTGAATATGACTTACACCGGGGCAGTGTTTTTCAACCCATCTGGGAGTTATAAAAGGTGCATAGAGACCATCTCAACCAACCCATTAGGAGTTATGGCCCAAAATACCAGTTATAAGTTATAAGTACTCACAGTCACCCCATAGAAATAGGATGCGTCTCATCCCATAGTTTTTATAACCAGTTTATTTCACCATCATTAGAATCACTTGTTTCGCCACAAGAAAAACCAACAACCATTAAGCACCATTATAATGATCACCATTAATATCACTAGCACGATTTATCATGTTATAACCATTAATGGGAAAATCCACGAACTAAATGGTCATTTTCAATGGCTAACTATTATAATGATCACCATTAATATCACCATTATAACCAACAAACATTATCACTGTTTATCATTTTATAACCATTAAGCACTAGTGATCACCAGTTATTTCACCAGTTAGTTCACTAATAGCCATGGCAGGTGGTGAAGGCTTTGGTCCAGGCCGGAGCCGACATCAACGAAGAAGACGAGGCGGGGCCCGGGGTGGCTGAGAAACTCCGAAATGGAAATGTGGTGAAAGTGTGGGTTGAACCATGATTTTCACCATGATTTATGATATTTATGGAGATATTGAATGGTGATTTATGATATTTATGGAGATATTGAATGGTGATTTATGATATTTATGGAGATATTGAATGGTGCAAGTTTGATAGAGGTTTTGAAGGGTCATGGGATGAAATTTGTGGATTTTATCCTGATTTAACCATGTTATAGATGTTTTTATAGATCGAAAAGAAATAGACTTTTGGATTGCTGGAACCCTGGGATCCCAAGCGGGCGGTTGCTGGATGGGTTGCTGGGGGCTTGCTGGGGGTTGCTGGGATGATCTGCGACTGCCAGTGGATCATACCCGAAAATTCCCGACATTTAGCACAAGACTATCAACATCTAGCAATTTTTGTTAGAAAAAACGATGACGAAATGAGGTGTTTACCTTCAAAAGGGCTGGTTTTACAATGACAGTCAGGGTCTAATTCTGAGACATGGGGATAGTACATGGATATGATTTAATCAGATCAGAGCAACCATTGTGGGGATATGTTCTAGGATATGTAGCTTCTAGCCAAGAAGATGATATGGATTTGTCCAAAGAAACAAGTAGGAATTGAGGACCCTGTGTTTGCTCTATCATGTGTTTCTTAAACACCTGGAATTCAAAGCACTGGCAATAAATTATCTGGTTGGTGGTTTCAAACATGGCTTTTATTTTCCATATCATCTAAAAGCAATAATCCCAACCCCCATTGGACGAACTCCATCATTTTTCAAGATGGTTAGCCAGCACCACCAACCAGGGAATAGTTGATTTTCCCATGAAAAATGGTGGATCTGGACTCATCGGATCGAAGAATATGGAGCTGGTAACGTTTTCCCAGTTGGGAAGCCTAGCCATGGAAAGATCCCACCATTTTTTAATGGCTACCCGGCCTGGTAAACAAACATGTTGCTATTGAAAATGGCCATTGAAATAGTGGATTTTCCCATTGAAAATGGTGGATCTTTCCATAGTTATGTTGGTTTACCAGAGGGTAAATCCTATAACCGCATTAGGATGTTTACCTTATAGTTACCCTCTGGTTCTGACTAACATAGCCATGGAAAATCACCATGCTATTAATGGGTAAAGTCACTATTTCTATGGGCCATGGCTTCCATGGCTATGTTAAATAACCAGAGGGTACCCCTTACAATTATGGCCATGACCACTTGTAAAGAGGAATGGCGCCCCGGTTATTTGGCAAGGATTATAATTAAAATTGACACAACCTGAAGATTGCCCCAATATTCGATGATAATTCATAGATATTCATGAGGTTATCCCAGGTTCTGTTACCCGGCCTGGTAAACATACAAAAAACTATAGAAAATCACCATGCTATTAATGGGTAAATCCACTATAAATCACCATTTTCAATAGCAAACTGTTTGTTTACCAGAGGGTATATTCCCCATGAATTCCCCACGATATACTCCCCTATAATCTTCAGGCTTCCACCACCCGTCGGCCATCGCAGGAAGGTTGGACGGCGGCCATGCGCGCGGCACAGTACGGCCATGGCTCTATTTTGCGGTATTTCCTGGACACGGGAGCCAGTAAGGACGGGACCGAACCTGGAATCGTAGTGAATAGTGGAATTATCCCAATATAACCGAACTTGTTCGGTGAATTATAATTTGCCCAGATTACTATATGTTTGATTGTTTTTGTTTTAGTTATTGGGAGAACCTTAAAGATCCATCATTCAATTTCAACTTCATGGTATTGAAAGGGATGTTTCTTTACATGGTTTTTTGTGACTGTCTTGTGGGATTTGAATGGATTGGTGATAGTTTTTTAGTGGGACTTGAATGGCGGTTTAAGTGAAAAACTGGCATATTAGAAAATCATCTGTAAATTGGGCTCTTGTTGTGGATAATGACTTGATGATTGGAATACACAATTTTTTGGAAGAGGGGTTAGCATCAAAACTTCAGGGGTTGTGAAACCTTCAGCATGTTTTGTGTGGCTTTTGGGATTTTAGTGCATGGCCCTTTGGTGTTTGTTTGTGGGATGTCAATGGCAGTCTAACACCTTTAAACCCACAAGTGGGCATCGAAATATCAGAGAAAGTCATCATCCATGTCTATCCAAAATCATCCCGTTTCAAGCCACCAAGAATGAAACCATCAACAATGAATGTTCCAACAGGTGGTTTAAACCATAAAGAGGATGATCCCCAACGACGAGCACGCATGTCGCAGATGGTCTTGGCACTGCACCAAGAAGGTCTTGGATATGCATCCCATCCTAAGTGGTTTGTAATGTACATGATCACAAGATGCCTCAGATTGTAGACCAATAGAACTAGTGACATGTTGAATCTCATCGGCCAAATATCCTACAAGGTGGTCCCCAGCTATATTTGTTGGTGTAGACCCCCCATGAATATACGTACGAGTTCTATATTATATATAATAATATGATATGAATATATATATATCATAAACCTTACTGATTAGAGTTATGTTCGCTAACTTAGCGATTCCTAAATACCATTGGACCCCATTAAATTCCACTAAACCTTTTGACACTTCTGACACTTTATGGATACTGCACTGAGTCGTCGGCTTGCATTCCTGCAGTTCACACGCACTGGACCCCATAAACTTTAAGCCATATCTGGTTGGTGGTTTCAAACATGTTTTAATTTCCATATGGGATAATCCTTCCCATTGACGAACTCATATGTTTCAAGATGGTTATTGCACCACCAACCACTATTAGATCATCATCATTACTGCTAAGAATACCAAAAACTTAGCTCACCAAACTGAACGGGGCACAACCGGCCGCGTTGCGACGCGCGCTTCACCGCTTCGAATGCGCTTCGCCGCCGGGTCAGGATCGGGTCAAGAAAACGGGCGCCCTGGCGTTGTTGCTGGCAGCAGAGTATGGGCACCTCGAGGCCGATTCGCCGAAAGGGGTGCTTGGTTCCATGGATTTTTCCATTGGGTTTTTCCATTGGGTACCCTCTGGTAAACATACAAAAAACGATGGAAAATCACCATTTTTAATGGGTAAATCAACTATAAATGGGCAATTTTCAATAGCTATGTTAAATTAGCAGAGGGTAACGGTTTTTCCATGGCTTTTTCCATGGGTGCTTTTTTAGGGATTTATGGGCTTTATATGGATAGTCATGGGATTTGATGGGATTAGTCAACTCAGAAATTGGGAATTTTGTGGGATTGTAATTGGGGATTTACAGCAGGGAAGGCAAATTTGGTGCTATATTGTCCCATGAAAATGGTGGGTTAAGCAGCAACTGTAGGGAGTTAATGAGTGAAAAGGGATGGAATCGGACACAGGATATGATGGAGTATCTATATAATATCTGGTTGGCGGTTTCAAACATTTTTTCCATAATATATGAAATAATCCTTGCCATTAACTAATATTTTTCAAGATGGTTAAAACCACCAACCAGAGTATCTATATATAATATAATTAATACAATGGAGTATCAATGATCAACCACTAACTTGGTAAATCGCCATAAACCATCCCTGAATTGGGTTTACTATTGGGTTTACTACGGTCCCGTAGAAATGGGGTGATGTGGGTTGTCCGTCGGTTCAAGAAAAACCCCACGTAACTCGTGAAAAATCGATCCAGCATTACCCTCTGGTAATTTGTTACATAGCTATTGAAAATGGTGATTTATAGTGGATTTTCCCATTAAAAATGGTGATTTTCCATAGCTATGTTAAATTACCAGAGGGTAATCCAAGTTCACATAGTTATACTATTATAAGAACATGATATACCAACTGACCAATCTTTTGAATAGTTAAAAACCACCATAAGCTCAGTATAAAACCACCACCATAAACCTTCCCTTTTGTTTAACGGTCCCTTGTCCTTTCCGTTTCAACGGTCCTGGTAGGTGGTGAACACCTTGCTGGAGGCGGGCGTGGAGAAAGACGGGGAGACGGATGAGAAGTGGACGCCGCTGCATGCGGCCGCGGTGAAGGGCAACACGGCACCGATGATCTCATGGATATTTCATGGTGGTGATTCAACGATGGGAAAATGGTGATTTCATGGGATTTTTCGCGTATGTTTGAGGGATCTATATGGGAATGGTGATTTAATGGTGATTTATGGTGGTGATTATGTTTCATGGATTTTTCGTGGTGAGAAATAATGCTGATTTCATGGGCGATTTCCTGAAGCAAATCTAAGGAAAGTTGGAAGTGGTGCGATTACTGCAGGCCGTGGATGGCCGTGGATGGTGGATGTGGATTTTTACTGGGATTTACCACCGGCTTCTATGATTTTATATGATGATATTTGTACTTGGATGGATGGATGGATGGATGGATGGAAAGTATCCCATTGATATCATCCCATTGACTATCCCATTAACTATTTATAAACTAACATAGCTATTGAAAATGGCCATTTATAGTGGATTTACCCATTAAAAATGATGATTTTCCATAGTTATGTATGTTCCCATCTGCTTTGAATATGTCACGAATTTCATATACCATGAACTATATACCATGATATACCCTAATGAGCTTTTGGAACCTGTGGGAAAAATGGGGATGGTTTTTGGCAGTGGTTTACCCACATTATATAGCTATAGACTATAGATATATCATGATACCATAAACCATAAACCATAGTTATTGATCATGATTGATCTAGTTATATCTAGTTGTCAACTACGGATTTGGTCTTGTTTTACTACTATATATGATTTACTACTAATATCAACTACTGATTTACTATAATAGAAACTACTCATATCAACTGTTAATATCAACTATTCACCCATTAATATCAATATTATATATAATATTAGTCAATTAATATATATATATATATATATATTGATCATCAATTAATATATATATATAATATTATTATATTGATGTATATTGATATACTAACCTTGCATGGCCGCGCCTTTGATTTTTTTCATATATGCAGTAATCTAGTATATCCACCGATTTTCGCCAGGCCGCTGGCTTCACCTTAGACTCCCAGACCCGGACGCTCTCTACGCCGCTGCATCTGGCGGTGCAATCTGCACACCTCGAGGCCACGACACAAAACGAGGGTAACGGGGTGGGGCCGGGGTCCGCGACGTGGGTGTACCTAGGGAAAATGGTGATTTCACCATGGAAAATGGTGATTTCATGGGATTTTATAGGTGTTATATATGGGATTTATGGGATGTCATTGAATTCCATTCAGTCACCATAAACCCTAGTTAATTATGGTTCGTCTAGTTGAATCACCCTATATATATATATGCTATATATTTGATGGGCCCATACCATATCTAATATTGATACGATATATATATATACATATATATACATATATATATATATACATACGTAACAGATTGTTAAATTGTCCAATTAATCACTGTTATTAATCCTGCGATCTATTTGGTATTAGCCATTATTAATATCAATAGTTATTTCATATCATCCCATCTCCAATGTTTTTAGCCATCCCCTCTGCTAAATTAACAGTTCGACCCTGAAAAAATCACACATTCTTAGTGGAAACTGGGGCATTTTCCATCTCCAACTCATGGCAGGGGCGGAACATGTTAATTTACTGGAGGGTAACTGGTGATGATCTATCAACTGATGATTATCCAGTTGTCAACTGATGATACCCTCTGGTAATTTAACATAGCTACTGAAAATGGCAATGTTTAATGGGAAAATCAACTATTTCTATGGCAATTTTCAATAGCTATGTTAAATTACCAGAGGGTATCAATCTAGTGATTTAGTCTCATCCCATCTCTATCTTGAAAAGTCACGGTCAAAAATCGCAGAGGTTGACCCATTTCAACCATCACCCATGAGTGGTTTCACATCCACCCATTTGATATCCCCATCCGGGCCATCCGGGCCGGCATCGCTATCCCCATCCGGTGATCGCTGCTCAGGTGGCGCGGTTCCTGGTGGAGGCCAAGTCAGATTTGGAGCTGCCAGACCAGAACGGCAACACGCCGCTGCACCTGGCTGCCGAGGGGAACTTTAGCGCAGCCTGTGGGTGCGGCGTTGGGGGTTGGAGGGTTGGAGGGTTCGAGGGGTGACTTTTGATGGGATTTTAGGTTGATTTCATCTGGAGTTTGGAGGATTTTGAAGATTTCCTGGAATTTTCATGGACTTGAATAGGATTTGATGACATTGAATCGGATCACTCAAGGGGATTTAATGGTGACTTGCTGCGATTTCATGGAGATGTTGGATGATTTGGGATAATTTTTTGAGGGATGTGTTGATTGTTTTGGAGGATGTTGGTTGATGTTTTGAGGATTTGGAATGATTGTCGGATTCTGTTTGATGATGTGTTACGATTGTTTTATTGGTAAATAATGGATAATAATGATCGACAATGGTTCATAGTGGTTGATGATCGTGAGCAATGGTTACTGTAGGGTAACAATGATGATGTTGGTGCTGTATTGTTGGCAATTATCATCAACCCAAGTTTGAGCCAGTATTAATTGTTATTAACCCAAGTATGAACCATGATTAATCACTATTAATCGCTGTAATACCCACACTTCAACAATCATCCAAGGTCAATAGAAGGTCAATAGGTACTTGTAATGGTTAATAATGATGATGCTACCCCTAAGCTTTACTGGCATCATCATTAGTTGGTTAGTATGGTTAGTGGTAATGGTTAAGTAAATCCAGTTAACTTACCATAGGGACCGAACTATGACAGTTATTACTATAAAAGTATATTACGGTTATTATTGTAGAGTTAAACTGTAATACTTACAGTACTATAAAAGTATAGTTGGTCCTATAGTTCGTTAACCAACTTTCTAATCTGGTTGGTGGTTTGGAACATTTGGATGATTTTCCATATATTGGGAATTTCATCATCTCAACTGACTTTCATATTTTTCAGAGGGGTAGGTATACCACCAACTTACTAATTATACCCAGCACTTTTTGTTATTCCGATCCATCAGCCATTTCTTCAACGCAGGTTCTTAGCCTCTGCTCGAGCACCGTTGGATGTGACCAACAACGAGGCCTGGATCAGCCCTGACAGGTTCAAAACTGAAGACCCAACGCATTGGGGGTGCAGAAAATGGTGATTTCACTAGGGAAATGGTGAGTCTAGGATGGAAAATGTTGATTTCACTAGGGAAAATTGTGGTTTTACTAGGGGAAATTGCGATTTTGCTTTCGAACATGATGATTTAATTAGGGAAAATATGGTGATTTGATGTGATTTCATGGGGTATAGCCTAGTGGTGATGTTTTTTGATATAGAACCTACTTGGGGCTGGAGATGGAAAGAACGGATATACCTATGGGATCCCAGGGGAATTAAACCCCTAAAAGTTGGGAAATCCATATGAAATCCCATTACACATCCATGAAATCCATGCTGAAATCCCATTACACACCCATCAAATCTCCATAAATACCCGTCAAATGCCATGGCTCGACTAGATATCCATCAAGTTTCATCAAATCCAAAGAAAAAATGCCCATCAAATCCTCATTAGAACCATTACATAAAACAAATAGCCATATGAGCGGGTCTGAAAATCAAGAAAACCCACAAAAGGCCATTTGGATCGAATAATGACAACAGTTGGGATTTAGGGGTACCATATTTCAAACCCAGGCTGTGACTCTTTCACTCCCAGGCCTGAGTCGAAATAAGCATCTCCGTGATCTCGGCAAAATTCGCCATGAACCCAAGTAGATTTTAAATCATCAGAGGGGTCAGATTTCCTAATATCACCATTTTCCATAGTAAAATCACCGTATTCCCTGGTAATATCACCATTTTCCATAGTCAAACCACCATTTTCCATAATTTTCCATAGTAAAATCGCCATTTTCCAATGGTTCTACCTTCGACATCTCGCAGCCAGGGCTGTACGCCCTTGCAGCTGGCTACGCGCGGCAACTGCACTGAAGCAGCCAATGTCTTGATCGAGGCTCTGGGCATTTCATCGGGATTTTACGATGAATTTATTGGGAATTTTGTGGTGATTTAGGGAATTGATTGTGATTTCAGAGTGATTTGATGGAGATTTAGAGTTTTTTGAGTGATTCTAGAGTGATTTGATGAGGATGTTATTGGGATTTTGGTGATTTCATTGGGAATTTATTTAGTGTTTTTAGGGGATTTCATGGGGATTACATGGGATTTATTGGGATTTAGTGAAATCTTTGAATTTTGAGTAGCGGCTGCGTTCGACGCCCCCGTTGTTTGATGATTAGTTATGGGGGATTGTTTACCAAGGATTTGATTAATAGAGTCTTGTGGGGATTTAAATGAATATTTAAACCATCAACAATAATGATTATATGGAGATTTAAATGGATATAATTGATAGATGATGGTTGATTGATGATTAGTTGGGGAAGTATACTAACCAATATGTTGCGGAAAAGCACAATCGCAGGGAATCCCGTTCTCAACCAGCCGGTATAAAGGAACAACAAAGGGATATCAATTCGCTGCTGAATTGGGAGATCCGATTGTAGGAATAATGGTCTAAGATTGGCCATGAACGATTAAGCAGTAAAACTGAGACAACTTGGGAGTTGAACAAATAAAAGATCGCAGATTTTGTCGTTTAGTCGCAGTATTAGTAGTTAAGGACTCATTTTGAATGGGGCAACAGTTGGAAAAAAACGGGTGCGTTGAGCGAAAAGAATCCGGAGTTCGTCAACGACGATGGGGATCTTTTCAAAAGTAGGGGTTGGACCAGTAAGAAGTGGACTTCAGTGAAACTGGGAATCACAATCGACCTGTTTGAACCAGCGAAATGGGTGGGTTTCTTAAAATGGGGGGATCCCAAAAAAACCATAGGTTTCAGTACTAAAATGGTCTAATGTTGGATGGTTTCGGGGTACCTCTATTCTAGGAACCCACAATTGGAGGGTTAAGTTAATCAGCCAACAAAAATAACATGTTGCTCTCTCTCCCCCTCTTTGCTTGTCGTTCATCGACACGGCCCATCATTAAGGAGATCAAATTGGTACGTATTCTGGGTGCCCGATGCCGCTTTGGCAACCTGAGTATGATAGGCAGATGTGGTTCCGCCTTAATTGTCCTGAGCCCGCAAAGTGAGGGGCTGGTTTCAGATGAAATTAGGTCTTACACAGCCCCACACACTGACATAGACAAAGATATGGAGCTTTCCCAAGGCATGGGGGTATCCCCACATCATCCAAGTCATGACCATGACTTAGTATTTTTCAACCTATGGTAACGACTGGGGATCATGACTTAAGAAAGCCCCATGACATCAGAGCATCCATGGTTTCAAACACTGAAGCTGTGGAAGACCCCGGCACGGCGGCACGGGCGAGGCGAAGGGTGAAACGAAAGCCGTGGACATGGCCTTGCGCTTTCCGTGGCGGGCTGAGAACTGGGGAGGGACTGCGATTGCGACAGGAAGCTGAGGGCGAAGTTGAAGAAAAATGGTGGAACTAACCGGGGAAAACGGTGATTTGATGGGATATAGTGGGGAGCGACCCTGGGGTAAACTGCCATGTGGAGGACCCATGGTTTCGATGAAGCCGGCTGTTTTTGTTACGTGACTATACTCAATCAATGTCCATCAATGGGGATACCCCAATAGCTGGATGGTTTATCATGGAAAAAACCTCCGAAAAAAATGGATTTCGGGGTGCCCCTATGGCTATGGAAACCTCCATATCTACGAGAGGTGAATGATACTGGCAATTCGAAAGATCTGCAGGGGTTCATCCCAATGTCTTAACATCTCCCGGAAAATTCCGGGATGGTCTTCCTGATGGTCTTCCACCCCGGTGTCGACTGGGTCTTCCCATTGCAGCTATCACTGAGTTGTGACCATCAGATTTTTCATAATTCATCCCGTTAAATCACTGGTTGGTTAAACCACGTCACCTGGAGTTCCGTGATGACTTGAGTAGGAAAGTCAAGGGATTTATCGGATAATCATCCATGGCTGCCATACATTGCGGCAAGTTGGTTGGAAATCCTCTTCGACAAAGCCCAAATCCAATCCCCGAAAGTCTCTGGTATCCCAAAAAAGCTCAAGATGTTGTGAAGCCAAAGTTAGGTTAGTTGCATCTCCACCTGATATCACCATTATATTATATCCCTATATCCAAAAAAAAACATATCACCATGATTTATATCCTCTATGATCTTCCCATGATTTTCCCACAGCTTTGCTTTAAAAGTCTTCCCTCTTGCCAAACTCAGGGAGATGCTTGAAACCTTGATCTGGGTGGGCGTGGATCGCGAGAAAGCCAAAGAGCGCAAGCTGCAACCGGTGCACATTGCGGCGGCCAATGGACACAGCGACACCTGTTCGGATGTCGTGGGATTTTCATGGGCAAAAATGATCATGTAATGATGGTTTAGTGGGAGTTTATGGGATTTCAATCAGATTTCATGTGGATTTCAATGGGAATAAACTGTTTTCCCCATCATAAGTGGTGATTTACTGCGATGTTTCATGGGATTGAATGAGGTGATTTCGTGGGGATGATGACTTGGGGATGGTTTGGGTTGAAGGTGTACCACCTGAAAACCAGATTGGTGACATGGGAATTTCATGCAGTTATGGCCATTTATGAATATAATGTATGTATATCTGGTTATTTCTATGGGATTGTCAAATTCTACAAATGGGGTTATAAGTACTTAGAACTGGTATTTCGGGCCATAACTGTGGGGGTTGGGGTAGAATGGGGGTTTGAAAATCCAGACTAGAATCCTGGCTCTGCGGAAGCCGTCGGTAATGTGTTTTTTGCATTTTCCTGGAAATCAGGAATGGAGGATCGAGTAAGGGTTGTACTGCAATACTACACCATCCCCAAAATCGCCATTTTTATGGGTGGTTTTTGAACCATCAAATCCAAAGGGGGTGATTTATGACATTGCTTTTACCAACATTAAATCCCATTAAACCCATGAACTGACATTAAATCCCGTTAACTCCCATTAAATCTGGCTGGTTAATCCCATTAAAAACCTCAGGATGTTTGATTTTGGGGGGCCGACGCCAAGGAACTCATGAAGTTTCTTCTGGCAGTGCCTTGGCAAATTCGCGATGCCGCGGAGTAAGCAGAGTCGTTCAAAAGAAAGTTAATGAAATATCAATGGAATTTTCATGGAATATGAATGTAGCATTGATGGAATATCCCTCAGGTTTACCATAGTGGATGTAGGGATCATAGAACGCCAAGTGTGTTTTTCAGGGCTTAGGGGGATGGAAAAAAATTGAATAATCCTGAGGTTTTTAATGGGATTAACCAACCAGATTTAATGGGACTTAGTGGGGGTTTAATGGGAGTTAATGGGACTTAATGGGGTTGAATGGGACTTAATGGGGCTTAATGGGGTAAGCCAAGATTGGAAGGCCTTCCTGTTCGACAAAGTCGTATAGATCCCCGTGCTATTGCCCTAACCTTGATGGCACTTCAGCTAGTCATTGGCGACTTGGTTTCCTTTGATGCTCCTATTTGCTGGCAATAGATTTCACAGATCCTAGTTTCAGGATGTTTCATGTATCATCCTTGCACGTTGATGCCGGAAACAAAATTGATTGGTGGTTTCACATATGTGTTTTACATGTTCACCATAGAAATGGGATGATGACGGGCAAACATGATAATGCAATGATGGTTTAATCGAAGTTAATGGGATTTCAATGGTGATAAGATTTTTCCCATCAGAAATGGTGATGTGGGGATTTCAATGGTGATAACCTGAAAAAGATGATGTCAGCAACAGGACTTGGTGATTGTTGGAGATTTTTTTTGGGCCAAACATGGAGATTGGAGATTTTCGTTGATGAACTGAAGTTCATGGAGACTTAGTAGTAAAGAGTCTAAAGTTGGGATTTCAGCTGGAAAAAATCAAAAACCAAGAGGGGTTTTGGTCGGTGCAAATGTTTTTTTTTTCAGAAAGATACGTTTTGACTTCGCCAGTAAAAGGTGGGATCACTCGCTGCGAGTTGAGCCCCGAAAGATCAGAAAGTGATGCTCGAGATCGGCATTGATTACTGCTGGTTGGTGGTGACTGGAACCACGGAATTTTATGAATTTCCATTCAGTTGGGAAGAATCATCCCATTTGACTCATATTTTTCAGAGGGGTTGGTTGAAACCACCAACCAGATATATATATACCCTCTGGTAATTTAACATAGCTATGGAAAATCACCATTTTTAATAGGTAAATCAACTATTTCTATCCCATTAAAATACCATGTTTCCTTCCCAGTTTTGCTGCTGAACTCCGATTTCTTCAGGAGAAAGCCTCCGTGAATCTGGCTTCCAAAAACGGTGCCACGCCGCTGTTTCTGGCCGCGGCCTGGCAACGCGACGAATGCCTCTGCTGCATCTTGCAAGCGCGGGGCGAGGTGGGGTGCGTGAACTCGGAAGGCAGTTGGGATGACTTTCAATATGTGGGAATATGTCAATTCCATATAATGGTCAGTGGGTATCAAAATGGTAGGGAGTATTAGGGACTAGCCATCAACATTTTGTGTTTTTTTTGATGGAAATGTGAGTATAGTTGGGTTCATTAATGGGTGCCACCATCAACACTTTATGGAAATTTTATACATCATTTTCAGACACCATTTTCAGACACGCCTATGTGGGTACCATTTGGGCTTGTTCATGGAAATATAGTTATATAGGGTTCTTAATGGCTATTAATGATCTAGCCATCAACACGTTATGGGTTTTTTTTGATGGAATTTGATGGGATTTAATGGGAATATTATGGGACTTTAATGGGATATTGATGGGTCAACAAAAATGGTGATGTCCTATCATTTATCTAGAGGAAAGTATGGGAAAATGGTGATAACAGTTGGGTTGAATGGGTGTAACGGTATAGCTATAGTTATTAATAGTTATGAATGGGTCTACACCATTTTCAGACACACCTATCTGGGTACAGTTGGGCTTATTCATGGATAGAATTATAGTCATGTAGGGTTCTTAATGTTGATTACCCTCTGGTAATTTAACATAGCTATTGAAAATGGCCATAGAAATCGTGGATCTTCCCATTAAAAATGGTGGATCTTTCCATTGCTATGTTAGTTTACCAGAGGGTATGGCTATTGATGATTATTACCTGGTGATTGAACTAGGGGAGTTCGTGGGATTTAGTGGGAGGTGTGATTCTAACTGGGATGTTTTTCAGGGATCAGATAATGAATGGGGTATCAACTGGGTCAACCGACTGGTTAGATACTAACTTGTACTTTAATGATTTGCCATCAATGGTAACATGTGCTAACCAGCTAAAAAAAATGGATATGTATGGAATTTAACGTTTAGATGACTTCAGTTCATGGTAAGATTGTGAAAATTGTAGGAACTATTAGGGACTAACCATCAACATGTTATGGGATTGCTTGTGGAATTTGATTGGATTTAATGGGAATATTATGGGACTTTAATGGGATATGAAAATCGGACTTAACCAACAAAACTATACAAAAATGGTGATGTCCTATCGTTTATCTAGAGGAAAATATGGGAAAGTGACGTGATGTGGGAAAGTTGTGATGTGGAAACCCCAACTGAGGCAGTGATCCACATGGGTAAGTTGTAACCGATGTTCGCAGCAACAAGTTTTCCACCAGCCAGCTGTGATTTTCCGAGGGTCGTGCGTTTGGGATGATATCTTCAGCACTTTTTCGGTGCCTACTTGGAAGTGCAGTTCCAGTTATAAGTGGATGTGTATGTATGTATATATATATATGTATATATATATACACCTTCTGGTAAACTAACATAGCTATGGAAAATACCATCTGGTTGGTGGTTTGGAACATGACTGGATTATGACTTTCCATTCAGTTGGGAATGTCATCATCCCAACTGACGAACTCCATCATTTTTCAGAGGGGTAGGTATACCACCAACCAGATGAGTATATACATCTATATATATATGTGTGTATAACCTCAGTTGCAGGGATTATCTCCCAACTTCTGGAGGGCTAAATTACCCATTTTTTCACCTCAACTGCATCCCGAAATGGTGATATATCCCATGTTCCCCTTATAATTATTCCCATTTAATCCCATAAAAATCCGATTAAATCCTACTAAATCCCATTAACTCCTATTAAATCCCTAGTGAAATCCCATTTTTATCGCAAAAAAAAAAAACATGTAAAAAAAAAAACATAGAAATCCTATGAATTCACCATGGCAGTCGACCTTTCAGGTGAATGCCGTAGAAAGCAATGGATGGACACCGCTCCATGTGGCCGTCCGCCGCGAGTTCGTGCCCATCATCCGCTGCTCGGCAAAACGGATGTTTGAGGCATGTGGATGGATGTGTTTGTGCAGACATATTATGATGAGTTATTCATATGTATACATTATGTTTCTGTGAATGTCTTATATTATCTGGATATACAGTATACATACATTACATATATATATATGTACAGCGGCCACATCGAAAGATTCCCTGTGCCAGCAAAAAAAACTGAGGCTACTTGTTGAATGCCAGGGCTGATGCCAATATCGCCGATCGCATCTGGGCCCGGTGATTTACTGTTGGAAAAAACGACCGGTTGAATGCGGAAAATTGGAAGTTGTGAGGGCTGATTTCTGGTGATTTCTGGTGATTTCTGGTGATTTGTGGTGATTTATGTCCCTAATTACGGGTAATTTATGATTTTGAACGGGGGTTGTTGGTTCCTGAGGAAACCCCAGTAGCACCTGTTGTCACCGTCAAGCTGTGCAAACCAGGAGTTGACCCCATGTTTCACCTTCATGTCTAGTTTGAATCCAATATTCAATGGATTAAGGAAAAAAAATACAGGGTTTCAGGTTAAGATGTTCCCTTAAACAAATCCATTGACATATGTGTTTGTAAATCTTCCTATTTTCTGTGCCAATCCTCATTTTATCACATGACACTTCCATATATTATGTTCCTATATTGGGTAGTTAAGTCACTATTCTCCAGGGGGTCAAAAAAACACACTTTGTTTGCTCAGCATTTTTCACTCTGGTTCCAGATGATTGATGATCCTCCAAGTGCCTTATAGAGACATCGCAGGTAAACAAAGGGCTCCCCTTTACTTCGCTTCCTTCCTCGGTAACTTGCGTGTGGTGCGGCGCCTCGCCTGCTTGATTTGTGATGTGGCTGGTCAGGAGTTGTACTACTGGGATCGACTGATGATGAACTAGATATAACTAACCCATACAACTAAGCCATAGTATTGGGAAAGTCAATTGGTGATTTTGCCACTGCTTGATGGTTTTTGACCATCAAACAGTGGTTTTTATCCACCAAACATGGGGATATGGTTGATAACTGACTTTTGGTAGATGATTATAGGAAGTTCCAGTACATGGAATATAGGTGATCATGAACTAACCCATATGATTGGGACACCTATCAACCAACAAATAGAATGAGATGGGATAGGGGTAGTCTGAATGGCTCATATGTCCCTTTTTATTTGTTTATGGGACATGTCTCCCCATCAACGGCGTTTGAATGTTGGTGACTTGGTGACGATGCGCCATGCTTCGTTTCATGTTTGGTTTTCATCGTTTCCCGAAATCCTGGGTCACCTTGGATGCTGGAGGGCCTAATGATGAGCCAGTTTGTTATTCATCTACCCTCTAGTAAACAAACATAGCTATTGGAAATTGTCATTTATAGTGGATTTACCCATTGAAAATGGGTGGATGTTCCATAGTTATGTTAGTTTGTTATTCATCTAACCTGATAAAAACATCTTTTTATATCTGAGTTTGACCCTGAAATGTACCCCAAAATTGCCATCTTAAACCATCTGTCCATAGCGCAATGGATTGGTGACAAAGCCATAGAGTATGGTTTGCGAAGGTGAACCCCTTGAGGCCACGGATTTTTTGATGATCCCACAAAACCAGCAGAAAATCCACGGATTTTTTGCGCTGCCGTGTTCGTCCCATGAAAAGATAAGATATTCCTGAAGTGTCCCTTGAACCAATGATAATCAGAAAGAAAATCGATGAAAACCTTCGCAGATGAGCACCAGTTCTGAACATTAAACCTCCCACTAGTTGGGTTTACCCAGCAAAGAAACAATGATTGTTGGTTAAAATCCAACAGTGCGATAGTCCAAAATTCCAAAAGCCAGTCGTTTTACTCGTGATTCCCTTATCAACACCAGTCAAATCACAAATTTGGGCGGTTATAAACTCCAATTCGTTGAATCACAGTTTTGTTTGTTGCATTATCATGTTTGTTTAAGCTTAAATCCTCAAAATCCTCTTTTGTTGTCAAATCACGGATTGTTCCATGTTTATTTGTTACATTCAATGTGTTGCAGGTTAAATCTAGAATTCTAGTGCTTGAATCCAGATGCTTATTGGTGAAGATCCATTTCCTGGTAAAAGCCAGGTCTTTATGTGGTAAATCTTATTCAATCCTCATGTTTCAAAGTTAAATCCAGATTTCTTGTGAGAAATGCCTATGTTTATTGATTAAATCAGTTAGATGATCCCATTTACATACCAATTCTTATTGGTTGTTATAGTAGTTAACTCCCAATGTTTAGTAGATATGTCCAATCAAACCCTTTGTTTGTTGGCGAGTTCCCATTTACACATTCAATTATCTTAGTGCTCCCCCCTATATTCCAAGCTACATCCCAAGTTTTTCACAGACCCTCCTGTAAACATTGCCATGGATGTGGTTGTCACCCACCAGCTCATTTTCCGAACCGGTTTCCCCATGGCGTTTTCCACATCTCTGTTAGTTCCAACTAAAAGTTGCAATATACCCGTAATCATACCGGTGATATTCCAACTTATGGAGGTTCTCACCATGGTTACATCACCAACTATGGACACGTTTACCTCATATGGGTCAACCTATCATACTACATCGGATAACCATCCATTTACCATCATATACCAGCTATTTTGAGATCCACCGAGGGATTCAATGGATTTCGATTCATACCATTTGTTCCATCCATTTTTTAGGATAGTAAGTTTACCAGCGATATCATTAGCCTTAAGTTAGCCATCCATGAAAGTTAACCATCCATGTCCTTTACAGCTCATAGCCATCCCATTAAAATCTCATTAAAATCCCACTTAAGTTACATCCTAAGGTGTTCATCATAAATAGTAACCAAAAAAAGCAAGTGACCTTAAAGTAAGTGGTTGATCATTTGCCTCAAGTTAACCAGTTTGATAACCATAGTAAGTTTCACCACATCAAACATCGCCACCAAGAATCCATTGTTTGATTATGTTTTTGATCCGTTTTAGATCCCATAGATATATATAATATATTCAATTTATATCCCATTATCTATCCCATTATATATCCTGTTGATACACCATATTATGAAATTTTCCCATAGGTATACAAATATGTTAGCATGGCCATGTTAAATGGTATGTTTTCTGCATCTTTATGGGAAAATAGCAAAAAAAAAACGATATTTCCCCATAGACTTTCTCATCCCAAAAAAACTATCCCATTTGATATGCCATTATCTATCCCATTATCTAACCCATAGATATATCCCATTTATATATATATATGTGTGTGTGTGTGTCCCATAGATACGTTAAATATGACCATCTTTACCCTCTGGTAAACAAACAGTTTGCTATTGAAAATGGCCATAGAAATAGTGGATTTATCCATTAAAAAATGGTGGATCTTTCCAGTTCGTTATGTGAAAGTTGACCAGGCCGGGTACATGAAAAACAGCAAAAAATCATGTTGCAAGTCTATAACTCAATGATAAACTCCAACAACACGTCCCATTCAATTCAGGTCCAATATCCCATAGATATATAGAAAATAGTGGATTTATCCCATAGAAAAATGGTGGATCTTTCCATAGTTCTTTGTATGTTTACCAGAGTATAATCCCAATATTCACATGATTATCCCATGATTATCCCAATTAATCCATATGCTTCATAATCCCATGATTGTCCCATAGTTATGTTCCATAATTATAGTTACCAACAGAATCAATAGAATCCATCATAGATAATCATCCAAAGAATCCAAAGATAATGGATTTTCCCATTAAACAGCTGTGATTTTCCATCGTTTTTTGTATGTTCCATTGTATGTTCACCATGCCGGGTAGCCCTTCTCCGGGTGTCCCGTCCGTGTGTCCCGTCAGGATGTTGGTCCTGAGCCGTGCCTCGGTGGACGTCACGGAGCGCCGGAAGTGGACGCCGCTGCATACGGCGATCCAGCAGGGCTTCATCGAGGCCGGGAAAACGACGACTTGAAACGGGGAAAATGGGGAAAATGGAGGTTTTAATGGGAAAACCATAGGAAAACCATAGGAAAATGGAGGTTTAGGGGTTTCCCATTGAGATCATTAAAACCTTAATAATCCCATTAAAATCCCATAATAATCCCAAAAACAACCCAAATATATCCTATAATCATCCCATTTACCCTCTGGTAAACTTTCACATAACGAACTGGAAAGATCCACCATTTTTCATGGGAAAACTCACTATTTCTATGGCCATTTTCAATAGCTATGTTAGTTTACCGGAGGGTATGGCATTGGTTTACCCACATTATATATCATTATATAACTACAGAAAACTATAGATATAGGCTAACATCTCCATTGGTTTATGGTCAATTAAAAAAAACATTGCTTATTGGGATATACCATTGGATATACACCATTATATATATATATACTGATAACCAATAACCAAACGTTATGTTTGTTGGTTTATGGGGCCCCATCTAAATAGAATGTTATTGCGTATCATACACTATTGGTATTACAGTTATGTTCACCAACTTTGCTAACGAACTGGGGGCCCATCCTGTGATTTACTGGGATTTTAGTAGAATTCAATCGTAGTTCATGGGATTTATTGGATTTCACAAGGAGAATGAGGAATTGAACTAGGGAGTCAATGGGATTTAGGAGGATTTAAAGGGTGCTAATGAAAGTTTTCATGGGTTTGAACTATGGATTTCATGGGATTTCATTGGGTTTTAAGGGGATTTGGCATGATTTCACCACATGGAACATGATGATATCATTGGGATTTCATGGAATGCAACGCAGCGATTGGAGCGGACCAGAGGGGAAACAGGATTTCGCGACATGTCAAAACTCTATACGATATGGTGAATAACCTGATATGCTTCATCATTGCCGTAATTGTAGCTTATAATGATACCCTCTGGTAAACTTTCACAAAACTATAGAAAATCACCATTTTCAATGGGAAAATCCACTATTTCTATGGTGATTTTCAATAGCTATTTTGACATAACCAGAGGGTAATTATGATAGGTATAGGCTGGTAGAACTGATCGTTGATCCCATAGGCTTGGCACCAGCTTAACTACAGAAATGAAAGAATCAGAGCTGCAAATTGGACTGACATTCCTATGGTTTATGGTAGATATAACTATAGTATTCATGGGGGTTATTGCATGGTTTATAAACCAACATTCACATCACTGGGGGGATTCCAATCAACAGTTCACTCTTCAGAACTACTTGGTGAAAAGTGCAGATCCAATCGAGGACTTTGTGGATAGATCCCTGATCAACCCCCAATTTCTGGCATGTTGGGGAAAAACTGATGATCAACCATTGGATGGAATGGGGGAATTAGACAAGTTTCAGACAATTCCATAGTTCATAATGTTCCCAGTGCATACCCTCTGGTAATTTAACATAGCTATTGAAAATGACCATATATAGTGGATTTTCCCATTAAGAATGGTGATTTTCCATAGCTATGTTAAATTATCAGAGGGTAATTTACCATGATATCATATCTCATGATGTACTGATATCATATCTCATGATTAAATCCATGTTCTTTCATAATGTCATTGTACATCATTATATCCCAACATTATCCATTTTCCCAAGATATCCCCATAGTATCTGGGTCGACCATGGACGGGTAATTGACTCCTTGAATCTTTTGCTATTGGAAACTGGGAATATCTATTCTAATATCTATAGCAAAACATCTATCTATAAATAGATATAGAATAGACTGATAGATAAATAGACCAACCCGCAAAGAATTTTTCATTTTTTGGCAGCGTATCCAAGATTGGCAATGATTTAATTACTTAAATCCTCAAATTTTGTTGCTTAGTCTCTCATTTTGCTGATGAAATCCTCTCCATGTTTGTTGGCAGAACCCCAAGTTGGTATTGTGGTGATGTCCATAAAAAAAGGATTCCAAGTTGGGAAATACTATAGTATAGTCTTAGTACAGGATGGTGCCCCCCAATTATAAGTTGGTTTGCAAACCCCATTAGCTAGTTCGTTATATCTACCATAAACCATAGAATTCAGCCACTTATTCAACATAATATCCAAAAAAAAACATAGTTATATATTCAATTATATTCCATAAAATCCCATAAATATCCCATTAATATCTATTTCCCCCTGGTATTGTGGCGATTTTCCCATGTCCATCCCCTCAAAAAAAGGGATGCGGGACTTCACATGCTCGTGCCACGTCAGGTGGCGAAGAGTCTGATGGACGCCTTGGCAGACCTCAATTTGCTCCTTGGACGGATGTTTTGAAGGGGAAATCTTTGGGAAATATGGGAAATATGGTAAAAGCCTCCATAAATGGAGGCTTGAATGCGGATATACGAATACACATAATATGTGTATGTATATATATATATATATTTATATAAGCCATTTATAAGTCTATATTCACCATACTATTATCATTAATAGAATCGCAGGGATTCCTACCAATAAATGGAGGTTGGGGTAGGAAAATCATCTGGAAATGGGAAGTCATCTATTGCTGAGTAGAATTGGTGGGGTTCGAATATCACCCATTAATCCCATTAGATGGGTGATACTAATTCTGGGGATTACTCCCATTGAATTCATAATTGGGGGTCAGAATAAAGGTCGCTTTTGGATATGAACACGTTGTTAAGAAATTATTGGTGATGAAGAATATAACTATGTTTCAAATACGAGCCTCTAATTATTCATAACTTCTGTCACACCTCTCAGTGTGTGAAAATCAATAAATCAAGTGGCACTCAGCATTTATTCTTCGTTGAGAAACTTGTATCTCACTAGTCCACATTTATTCTCTCAGTTTGGGAAATCCACGACGACTGGTGAATCGATGAAGGGAATATCTTTGATTTGCTGGTTCCTTAAGCAACTCCAAAAAAAACAGCGCAGAATCAACAAAAAATTAACCAGGTAGGTTGCTAAATTATAAGCCATGCCGTTTCACCATCCATTCACTGTCCATATTCATATCCCTATATAATATATACCAAATGTTGCAACCACATATATATATATATATGGCTAAGGATGGGTATTGGGCGTAAGCAAAATATACATACATAATAGTGTGTATATATACATAATAAGCAATCAGAAATCATCGAAAAGGACTCTCTGTGAGTTGTATAGGTTTACTCATTCATGTCATGTCATGTCCTGCAAATGTACATTTCCATTTTGCCTTTGCCGGTGACTTTACTTTGGCTCAAGAAATGCTCGAAAAGGTTCTTGCATTGAGCGGCTGCTGTTGGGGTTGTCAGTAGCTCGCTTTACTTAATCCATTATATATGAACCAGGCTGAGCTAATCTATGATTCACGATATATTCACCATGCGTCTATCAATCATATGTATGTATACATACATATACATATACATGTACATATGCATATACTATACATACATATACGTATATGTATACATTTACATTTACAAATACATAAACATATACGTATACGTATACATACTTATACGTATACATTTACATATACGTATACGTATACGTATACGTATATGTATGGATATGCATATTTATGCATATGCATATGCATATGCATATGCAACATACATACATACATACATACATGCATGCATACATACATACATACATACATATATATATATACACCATAGATATATTCACCCACACATACCATAGATTTAACATATACATATTTGTATATATATATATATTATTTATGAACCATTCCGTTTCACCATTGATTCACCATAGATTCACTACTACATCTATACACTAATCATATACAAAGCGTAAATTCATCATTGATTCACCATAGATTTACCATATATTAACCATAGATTCACTCAGTTCACCAAAGGTTCACCATTTGATGGATAAATTAACCATCTTAAAATCCATAAGTTCCAACCCCCCAGGACCACCTCGTTGGGTTCCACTGCGCTGACCCTGGCCACGCTGCAACGCGACGACCGGGCCTTGGAGCTGCTGCTGCAGAATGCAGCGGATCCCAACGTGGCGGCAGGGGAAGGCGGATTTCTCTGGAAGATGGGGATGGAATTCTTATGATTTTTACTGGTTGGTGGTTTGGAACATGAAGAATCATCCCAACTGACTTTCATATTTTCAGAGGGATTGGAACCACCAACCAGTAATGTTAAATATACAATATGGTTATGATACGTTTTTAATGTTGATCATCTAACTTTAATCATGGACAAAATCTATGATAATCTGTAATGACCTATAATGGTGATAGTGGTGATATTAAAATAATGGTGTGAATAGTAGGGGATATTAATGGAATTGAAGCTATAGATGATATGGTTATGATGTTTTTTTAATGTTGATTATATCTATAATTTATAATCTGCAGTATATAGATGGGGATAAAAATGTCTATGGTTTTAAGGGAATATTCATTGATTTTAACTATACAGTATATGGTTTGAACATATGGATATATCGATATTGGTTGGATATTCACATGTGTGTGTGCGTATAAATCTATATATGTGTATATAGGGGATTTAATATACTCTTAGTATACTTTTATAATAGATGATGTCTATAATCCATAAATGTGTACATCGGTACATCCATGCGTTTACTTTTTTAATCCCCCATGTATTCCAATCAAAAAGTTGTTTGAAGTCCAATTTTTTACTGCCCCCCAGTGATCAAAGGTGGCAATGAAAAATCATCCCAGATTGTTTCGGTGGTTTTCACATTGAAACCTTCATTTATATGGGATTTTCCATTCCCAGATTTGATGACACCGGAGGGTATATTCCCATTATATCCCAATTATTGTCCCATTATTATCCATAATTACTGTATAAAGCCATGAAAATCCCTATAAAACCCATGAAATTCATCCTTTCGGCTGCAAGAATTGTGCTTTGACGCACCAGACATGTCACCTGCAGGCTTAACTCCGCTACATCATGCAGCAGAGCTCGGTCTAGAGACGGTGCCGTGGACGTGATTCAGAACCGTGGAGGGTGATTTCACTGCGTCGACTTGGTTACCCTCTGGTAAATATACAGTTTGCTATTGAAAATGGCCATTTACAGTGAGTTTTCCCATTAAAAATGGTGATTTTCCATTGTTTTTTTGTATGTTTACCGGAGGGTAGATCTGTTGCCATCAATGGTAAAATTAGTGCAATGACCAGATGCCAGGTATCTAAGATTCACCATGATTTAAGCAGCAAAATTGGGGGCTACGCATAGGTTTTAATAGCAAATACGATGAAAACAATTGGACATATTAGATATAACGGTGATCTTCCCTCCAGTAAGTCAACATAGCTATGGAAAACGATGATTTTTGCACGTAAATCATCAGAGTTTAAGGGGACATGTTCAGATGTATGTTAAATTTTCAAATGGTATACAACTGGTGATATCCCATATAAATATATAGATAAATTATAAGACGATTATTACTACTGGGGATATGATGGTTTTCAATCTTGTAAATTGATAATAAATGATTCATACCCCTTCCGGTTGATGGTGATTGCGGAATCATCCGAGCATGACTTCTGCGCAAGGTTTTTTCACCCTGGAATCCAGAATGGCAAGCCATGAAACGTTGAATAACGTTGAGGTGATCAAGATATGCCCGTGGCGGCCATGGAAAAATGTTGGCACGTATACTTATTTATAGCATATATGTATATAACATATGTCTATATGGTATATCATAACCCATTATCACAAGTATCCCAGCATGTTTTTTAACATAGTAATTCTCACCATTAGTCCAATAAAGCATAATGAACCACAACAAGGAGGAACATGACAATTAAAACATAATCATAAACCCCAATGACAGACCATTAACAATCTGTGTTTGTAATATTCCAATAATATTATATAATAGACGTTTATCAATATGAACAATGTCTGAACCATTAACAATAATTATTAGGACAACCCATTACAATGCATGAACCAAAAACAACGGGAAAACATAACAAAACCATCATTTATGAACATAATAAAACATCAAAATCCATTACTATCCAAAAATTGAACCAATCATCATATTATCCAATATTGGACCATGTTGTTCATAAATGGTCCGATGTTTATATTGTATCTTCATTATCCCAATAAATCAATGGATTGGCTTAAGGGAAAAATTACAGGAAAACCCTATATTTAATGGGAAAATCTACCATCTCCTATACATTTTCCCTTAAACCAATCCATTGAATAATATTCAACCTTGCAACCTTTTTATTCATTACAACCTTATTATTCATTACATCCCATTACAATTTACAACGATAAGATTACAATTTATATCCCCATTATCCCAAAACCAACCTCTTCAGCCTATCTTCGGCCTATCTTCGGCCTTCAGATGCTCCAACGCCTGCTCCTGGCACGCGCACACGTCGAGAGCCGCACCATGGAAGGTTTGACGCCGATGTACATCGCAGCACAGGAGCGCGCCAGGGCTGGTGGGGGACTTCAATGGCAAGAATGTTATTTACTGGGAAAATCATTGGAAAAATCATAGGAAAATTGAATGGGAAAATCCAGGAAAAATCCACCTTAGTGATCCACCATATGTCAAAAATGGGGACTTTAGCAATTGAAAATCATTGGGCATGTTTGAGAAATCTGTGCTAAAGAGCTGAAATAAAATCAACCTACTCTCCGGTCAACTTGGCAATGGAATATTCTAGCTGGTAAATGGGACATTAATGAGATATTTCATGTGATAAATGGAGGATTTTCATGGGAATCTAGCATCTAGTTCGATGGATTTTCGCGGACGAAACCTCCATTGTTTGATCAGGATTTTCCGGATGAACTGGCAGGATCATCTTCCAAACGGCTCGTGAAAAAGATCGTTTCGTTTTATCGGGGGTATAGCCCATGTATAAATATGGGATAATCCCAGTGCTAATCCGATAATCTGAAATAGTATGGATAATCCCATCCATAAATATTGAGGATTATCCCATATTCCATACTTTCGTTTCAGATAATCCCATTTACAATGGATTATAGTATGGGATAATCCGAGATTTTCCCGGTTTCAATTATCCCATGGATGTTCCGGTTTCAATGGATTGCTTTTGTTGGGACATTTGAAACCGGTTTCACTTCCATATTGAACATGGGGAAATCACCATGGTTTCCTAGACATTTTCCCAAGCATTTTACTGGTCTCAGCCCCTTTTTTCATGGGGGAAATCACCATGGAAAATCCGGTGAAGATTCTTCCAGAGACGGGATGATTCTGAGTGGATTCGGAAAAATTGATTTACCCGGCCTGGTGAACTTTCACAAAAAACGAACTGGAAAGATCCACCATGTTTCATGGGAAAACTCACTATTTCGATTGGGCCATGGCTTCAATAGCTATGTTGACATAACCAGAGGGTAAATTGATTTCGATTTGTTTTTGTTCCATGACTTTGAATGGATTGAATGAGATATTGGACCTGAATTGAATGGGTGGACGTAGTTGGAGTTTATCATTGAGTTATAGACTTCATCCAACATGATTTTTGATGTTTTTTATGTACCCTCTGGTAAACTTTCACATAACGAACTGGAAAGATCCACCATTTTTCATGGGAAAATCCACTATTTCTATGGCCATGGCTTCAATAGCTATGTTGACATAACCAGAGGGTACCCAAATCCCAAGATTCTTTGCAGGAAATCCCCTGGATGGAAATGAATCCCTGTGTCTTCACCGATACGGGGAGACCGGATATTTCAGGAATAAAGCAACGAACATCGCCAGGGGGGGTTCAATTTCTAGTTTTATTCCATTTCTAGTTATATTATATTTAGAAAGTCAACTATATTAATCTTCATTGTTTTATCCCATGAAAAAATGCATGAAATCTCCTCAACACCCTAGGTTTTCTCAGCATTTTCATCCCTATCCCATCCACTCAATATCCATCAAAGTTCTGTGATCATCTTCCTAACACTATGGGGGTCCTCACCTTGCTATGGTGGATTAACTATATCTTTATCCCCATTCAAGTACCATATTCCGTCGATCCAATTAGTTCATCCCATAGTCGATCCATATTCAATGCTAATGAACAAAGAAAAACACTATAGTTGATGAAATCACATGTTTATTGTTACCCCATGATTCTGCTGTGCCTATGATCATCCCACAAGGAAGGCCAGCTGCACGTGGTTCGCATGTTACTCGAAGCTCGCGCCGACATCAACGTCACCAAGCGGCCCCCTGGCAGCGATCCGAACGCGCCACCTCGACCTATGCCGACGAGCGGCAGAAACCAGGCGCCCGCTGGCGAAGGGAGATCACCTGATGGCCGAAAAAACATGGTGATGTGGAGATTTTATAGGGATGTGTATGGTGTTTTAACAGGATTTGATAGGCATATGGCATATTTATCCCGTTTTATGGGGGATTTTATAGGGATGTTTATTCGTTTATGGTAATCGTTATAGGATATTTATGGCATATTCATGGGGGTATCGTGGGATATCACTAACCAACGAATGGAGATGGGAAAATCATCGCAAAAAATCCATGAAACCTGGCGATTTAGACATCAAAAATCATGATACCATGGGTGTATGAGGGAGCTTCCAGCTGTTTTGTTCCAGGATCATCCCACTGGTTCATAAGCATAGAAAAAGTTCACCCATGAATGGGATGACCATAACCATACTGTAGTTAGTTATAAGCCATGAATGGGATAAGCCCACTGAATTGGAACTTACTAGGCAACCATTTCTGAACCAAGAAAAAACGAGGACCGTGGGATCCGAAAGAACCAACCTGCCGGATCCAACAGGATCCAACATCACGTCCCGCGCCAGATGCCGGACGGCAGTAGCGCCCTCTTTGCCGCTGCTGCGATGAACAAGTTGACGGTGGTGAAGTACTTACTGGCTGCGGGGGCCGACAAGGACTGGGGGACTGAACAATTCCAAACTGCTGGATTTCGCCCCGTTTTTTTCTGGCACGGTGACTTTCGCAATGATGGATGTCATGGTGTTTTAAATGACGGTTTAATGATGTTTAATGGTGAAATTGGGGCCATAGGCGGCCATACCCACTACTACATCCCATGATTGCGTGTTGTCCCCATTGTTTTAGTTAAATCCCGGTGTTCCAGATTTGTTGCCAAATCTTAAATTTTCACATTGGGCAAAGCAAAAACCATCCACTTAGGTAAATTATAGCGACGTCGCAGGCCTCACTGTCGATGATAGTAAGGGGAATAGTCCTGAGAATGGCTGATACTGTGGATGGAAGAAATCCTGCACCACCTTGGATGGTTGAAACCCTTTAAATAATGGGATAAAACACCTATGAATTGGTGCAGGAATTCTTCCATCCACAGTATTTCAAGTTGTGGAATCTGAATGATTGCACCCATGCAGATGGGCTATTATGCGTTAACGGTAATATAGCCCACTCAAAGTAATGATCTGACTAGCAATGAATCTCTTGGTTTCTCTAGAGAATCTTACGTTTTCCGGAATTGGTTGCTGCAGGAAAATTGACAGCTTTTTCCTACAAATTTAGGCCAGAAAAGCATGGTGTACTACCAATCCCAGAAATCCCAAGGGAGTTCCTTCCCAAGGACCTCCCACACAGAGCGGAAAATGGTGCCACCCCCTTGTCGTTCGGCATCGAGTGAACTGCAAGACATGAGTCTGAAAATGGGGATACCCATAAAATCTGGAAAATATACCGTATAATGACTTCACTGTGACCAAAAACTGTGACCTCAATACTGGTTAGGATGGGGAATTATTCCAATATAGCATGATTTATTCGAATTTAGCCACTTTTCATGGGGAAAATCATGATCAAATTTTGGTATGCAGCATTTTCAGACCCCAAATGTTCACCAACAGCAAGAAATTTGGGAGTACCATTTGGTGTCATTCAACGCAATTGGAAATCCACTATAGATGCAAGGTTTAATTGTAAAATCAACCATAAATGGTGAATTTTCCAGCTCCCCACGTTTGACTACCAGGGGGGTAATTAGTCAATGAAGATCGAGAGTCCATCGGTAAACAAATTGAGAATTGGCTGAGATTTGTGTCAATAAAAATCAATAAAAGCTGGGAAATCACCTACAAAAGTGCAAGTTTGATCAACAAGAAACGCAGAAACCTTGGTGAAGAGTGGTATGACCCTCAATCGATGGAATCCAAACCCCTGATACTGGGCGAAAATGTGCGGCTGCCGACCACTGTCGATGCAGATTCTAACTGAAACAAGCATCTTTTGCTGGCAAAGCAATCACTTTTCAACATTTACACCTGTGTTGTAGGATTGTAGGATAAGTAATACTAATATGGATATATATATATTACTTTACATTATAGCTGAAACAGGCATTTTTTTCAACCACTCGTATCATCACGTATCTTAGGATGTCACTTATCCCTGCAGATTCCCTGGAGAATCAGCTGCTTTAGCGCACTGTTGGTTGATGATTAGTGTGTCGAGGGATCATGTTTACAATGTAACCAAGGGTTTCAACCATCAACATGGCTATTTCAATGGATACCTGGTTGGTGGTTTGGAACCATGGAATTTGATGATTTTCCATTCAATCCCAGCTGACGAACTCCATCATTTTTCAGAGGAATAGGTATACCACCAAACAGATACGATAAGTGATGGATACGATTGATGATTTCAGGGGTGATACTACCCAAATATGCAATAATTCCGGGATTGTCATCATCCATGAACTTGGAATTCCCTTCTTAACCAAACAGTATTTCATGGAATGAGCACAGAGTTTTTGAACACTGCTTAATTTGTGTCAAATCCTCTGAAATCCTACCAAATCCCATGAAACCTGGTTATATCCCATATGAATTGGCTACAACTGAGGTATATTGGGTACCCTCAAATTCCATTAGATTCTCTGAATTTTCCCATTGAAATGGGCTACAAATGGTGCTGAATCCCCTATGTCCAGGCGATATAAGGTGGCCCCCCCTCAGTTTTGGGGTGGTTAGTGAAACCATAGTAATTAGTTCGTTATATCCTCCTAATCATTGGGTTGGTTTAAGGGAAAACCTTAACTGGAAACCATTTGTTTTGCCACCAAATATAAGGCTTCCTCTAATTTTTCCCTTAAACCAATTCACTTACCTAACCCAAATCTTATTGCAGTTATGTTCACCAAGTTGTCACGATGAATTTCTCGCTCACCGCCAGAACTGAGGTACATTGCAGCATACAAACGTCACACGGAAATCGTGAAAAACCTGCTGACAGCCAGAGCTAGGCTCCAGGTGGAGAAGAAATCATCGACACTGGTCCGAAGGGCTTTGAAAATGGGGATTTTAACCATCAAAAGTTATGGCAGAATGGGAATATCATGGAAATACAATGGGAATATCAAATATGTTCAAATGCCATGGGTATATCTTGGGAATACAGTGGGAATATCAAATATGTTCAGATATCAGGGGAATATCTTGAGAATATAATGGGGTATACCGCAAAAATTGCAGTTTGACAGCGAAAAGGATTGCCTATTTTGAGACACACGATGCCCTCACCGTTGCTGCCAACACCATCTATCTCCACTATCCTGGGTACACCTGGAATTGATCATTTAGTACTTCAATCTTCGATATACCTGGTTTTGAAAATTGGTAGCCCATTCCACTAATGAATCATCAGTTTCCCTATACTGCAATTGTTTGGCGGTTGCATCCTTTATTTTCCGACCTAGTGTTATCCTAATCTCCCATTAAATCCCATGAATCTGGGCTGGTTAATGCCATGAAATTTCATGGTTAATCTCCATTACTCCAAGGTTGATCATAAGAGGTCCTATCCTCAAGGATCGTCACCGCTGATCGTCACACTTTTCGGCATCTTTTTGGGGTTGCTGTAAGAAAACCATGGCAACTCACCGTGGAAGATCACACATTGCCCAGATGTTCTTCCACGTCGCTGATATATTTGGACATAAAACATCAGAGCGCTGAATAATTATATACATATATATATTTATACATATATATATGTATATATATATGTATATATATATATATATATGTATGTATATATATATATGTATATATGCATATTTGCATGTTTGCATGTATGAATCATTTATGTGTACATAGATAGACATATATTATATATACATCCATGTGTTGGAGATCAGGCTTTGCCCCGCGCTGGTGGCCGCAGTGGAGATGTCACACCTGGACACCTTGCAGCTTCTGTTGGAGGCACAAAACGCAACGGAAGGGGCACATGAAAAGGGCAACAGTACATGGGGTATATATCAATGATCCATTTTTAATAGGGAAATCATCATGTTTATCATCTATTTCTATGGACCATTTTCCATGGCTATGTAACAAATAACCAGAGGGTATATATATATATACTAATGGGATACTAATGGGGGTTATTCAATAGGAAACTCAACTATTTCTATGGGCCATTTTCAATAGCAAACTGTTGGTTTACCAGAGGGTAATATGAAAATAAATGTCTGGTTGGTGGTTTGGAACCATGGAATTTGATTAGACTTTCCATATTAATTGGGAATTCCATCATCCCAACTGACGAACTCCATCATTTTTCAGAGGGGTGGGTATACCACCAACCAGATATTAATGGGATACAAGTGAATGCATTATCTATATATATATATTAGAAGATGGGAATATACTAATGCATGATTGAATAAAGATTTAATGGGATTATCTATAGATTACCATCTATTTCTGGGCGATTGCGGTATCTATCGTTAGATTATCTAGAAATTACAATTATATGATGTATACTAGATGATTTATTACCATGTATATTGCATTGTTAATATATCAACACAATAGTTGTTAATAATGTATTGAAAATATCACATATAATTATTCAGTTATCATATGTTGATGGTTATGTATTGTGATACTATCACCATGTTGTTTAAGATATTAATAGCATTATTTCTCTCGATAAATTGCTATGTTTTGCCGGTTATATAGTCGTTATTGTAAATGTCATTGTTATAATGTTTATCATTATTACCGGTGATAACATTGTTTCTTTTGATATTGTTACTGATAATATTGTGGTTAATTCTATAATATGCTGGTGACACTGTATTATTGATATTACTATCAGTATATTCCCATCAATAAAGATAATCAGATATTGTTAATAATATTAGTATTGGTTTGACTATCATGGTTGAACATTGATGACTAGTATTATGACAATAGTTGATAGTGTTATTTCTATTATTGTTATTCCTGTTGCGGTGTTTATTGTAAGTTTGCTTGCATTTGTTCTTGGTTTATTTATTGTTCTTACGTTCTTAATTGATACATTTCACAATTAAGTATGCAGGGATAGCATTCAACCAACAAAACTCCGGGAATACGTTCGGAGACTCCGCCGGAAACCTTCGGGTTCCAGGTCATGTTTTCCCTTCAATGAATCCATTGAGACAAAGGTCGCGTCAGTAAAAGTACGTAGAGATGCACAAAAATTGATATGGGGAAAGCCTAAAATGCTGGTACCCCAAGCTCGCTGGATGGTTTTTTTATGGTGAATTCCGAGAATAAAATGGATGATAAAAATAGCGGTACTTCCATGACTTCACCACCATATATTTGGGCCCTAAATCCCATGACAGATGCGGATGATCCATCCTCAGGACAAGCATTCCACATTGTTAAGTGGTACCCTCTGGTTATTTAACATAGCCATGGTATAGATGGCCCATTTATAGATGGTTTACCTATTAAACATGGTGATTTTCTATGGCTTTGTTAAATAACCAGATTGTAAGTGGTAATACTTGGCAACTGGTGATATATCGTTCAGTATCCAATTGACATTCACTGACTGTATCATTGCCTAGAGTATCATTGCCTATGGAACTTTTATGTGAACTATTCTCCACTTTGCACGTTAGCGCAATTATCCAATTATTCCTTTTAGTTCAGGAAGTTGTCTGCTTACAGCATACTTATTTTTTGTGTGTTTGTTCTAAGAGTTGGATGAGTTGTCCCCTTCTACAGTTGATGATATATGTTCAAAGCTTTTGTCCAAGTAGTATAGTTGACTCAGCCAGTTATTCTGTGTATAGTTATTTTTTCGGATGTTTTTGTGGTTGTTAGTTACAATCCATTTAATTAGCAGCAATTCCATATTTTGTGTAGGTGGTTACCACTTACTGCAAGTTATTATGCAAGTGCTTATCCAATGCCATTATCTAGTTGTTCTGTAAAGGGGTCTCACCCGATTAGTTATTATCCAAGAGAAAGAAGCTAAGTCAGTGAGTCATTCGCTTACAGGTCATTCTATGTACGCGATCCCGTTTGAAAGGTTACGATCCCCTTACCAATGGCGCGGTATAACTATGGAGGTAGTAATATAGTAGTTATGTAGGTTGCAATCCATTGTAGATTATTATCCAGTTGTTTTCTAATTTTCCTGGTTATTCTATCTAGATCATTATCGGATTACGTATCATGGTTGTCCCAGTATAGCTATCGTACTTATTTTATAGCTATCCCTATTCCACTGGAACATCAAACTACTATAGTACACGTACGAATAGCTATAAGATATTACAGAATTCTGATGTGACATTCATGCTACAAATTTTCATACATATGACAATATGACATTGGAGGTTTTGAATCACTTACTCAATTGTAGCCATCCCATAATAGTATCCCAAGATAGCGGCGAGCTATTCTTTTGTAGTATCCAGTGTTTTGTTTCACTATTTTCCGGTATATTACATACTTATCAATACTTTTCATACAATATCCCATGTTACCACTATGAAACTATAAAATAACATAATTCACAATTCAGAAAAATGCGATATTTTTCATGTTGTTTTCCTGTAGGATTCGCAGATACAACAAGACATTGGAGGTCATGATCCACTAATACTTGAAGGATCATCCCTAATGGTTAGCCTGGTTAGAAAGTCCCAGATTCGTGGCTTATCCCAATAGGCTTGGACACCAGTTACTAAGATATTGTCGGTTACTAACCAATATGACTGGATTTATATATTTATATTTATTTATTTATATATGTATATACACTTACATTTACTAGGATTTATTTCACTAACACTCTGTCGATCTAAAGGTCCATGTAGAGATTGTTCAATGGTCGCTTGCAGATAAAGGAACCATAAAAGGAATCTAGATCAACTACCACTTATGGATCACTAGATCCACTACTTGTAGTCCAGTATTATCTATAGATTTTACTACTCATGGTAGAGTTTTCTCATTTGTGAGTTTCTATCAATATTCACTACTCGCTAATAATCACCAGTGGATAAAACCATCTATGGATCACTAAGAATTTAGATCAACCATCATTAGTAGATCCCTAATACTCATTTGCGAGTTTCTATTGATATTCACTACTAATAGATTTTACTATTCATTTTACTACTCATTGATATTGACTACTATTGATAGTCATTACTAATACTTAATTTGAGTAGATTTGATGAAGAGAATGATGTTCATTAGCAACTTTACTACTATTGATATTCATTACTATGCATTTTACTATCTAATCATTACTACTAAATCACTAATAGCTATTGAAAATCACCATCAATAGGTAAATCAACGAACTAAATGTGGTGTGTTCTTCCATTTTCAATAGCTATTTTACATTACCAAAGGTTGCATATATCATCATATATCAACAATATATCCATGGGGGCAACCAACATTCACATCACTGGAGGGGGCACCACTGCAAACAACATCTGAGGTTACCCTCTGGTAAACGTTTACATAACTATGGAAAATAACCATGCTATTAATGGGTAAATCAACTATTTCTATGGGCCATGGCTTCCATAGCAAACTGTTAATCTTACTATAATTTACTATAGTTATGTTAGTAATGATTAACAGCTATTTAGTAGTAATGATCACCATTTTCCATAGCTATGTAACAAATCAAGGGTATATCATTATCAACTACCATTATTAACCATTATTAGGCACTATAAACAACAACTGTTGACCATAGCTAACGATTCTTAACCATTACCCCCTGGTAAATTAACAGTTGGACCCTGAAAACCAGCAATTTTTAATGGAAACTAGTCTTCCAACCCCGAAAAAAAGCCAGGGTCTATGTTAATGTACCAGAGGGTAGTAACCATTATTAAATCTGGATTTTCCTCGATTTGATGCACCATGGGACTGTCGAGGCGCGGGCCCATGCCATCGAGGATTCCGGGATGACTTTGTTGGCGGTGGCGCAGGGGGACAACAGCCAGGCGTCGTCGATCAAATGGCAACGCTTTCATAGGGAAAATATGTGGAAAATGGTGATTTTACTGGGGAAAATAGTGATTTTACTGGGGAGAAGTGTGTTTTCCTCGGGAAAATGGTGATTTTACTGGGGATTTCCATGTTTCAGCAACTGATATGAGAATATGTCATGATGATATAGTGGAAACCGGTGATACATAGTGATGTGTATGGTATTTTTCATAGGATTGAATAGGACTTAATGAGCCATCTAGTGGGATTTATGCAACTGATATGAGAATATTTCATGATGGTATAGTGGTTTAATGCGGATTTCCAATATGTGGAAAGGCATGGCAAGTTTTATAGGCAAAATGAATGGGATTATCTATGGAATATGTTTGCAATATATGATTGAAGCATCTTAAGGCGATCTTAATGGGAGCTAGTTTGATTTAATGGGGATTTCACAGCCAAAAAAAATGAGTACATTGTGTGTTTTTTCTGAGAACATCATGGTGATATACTGGTGATTTCATGGGGAAGTAACGAGGATATGTCATGATGATCTCATGGTTTTCATGCGGATTTCATGGGATCACCCATGGGGGAGTTCTATATTAACTGACAAGGTCATCTTGATACAAGGTGGTGCCCCCAAGATAGCTAAGTTGGGTTATAACTAACTCCAATAACTAGGGTTTATAGGTGTTATATCTATAGTTAATGAGGTTTATAAACCAATTTATATCTAGGGGGCACCATCTTGATATGATTCCAGCCGCAGCAGGTCGCAACACCATCACGGGGTGGCTGCGGTCGACCCGTCGACCCGCAAGTCGCGATTTCTTTAGTACGAAAACTATCTGAAGCATCCCATGATTTATGTTTCGGCTTAAACGCTGGTCACAGTTAACCAACCATCCTGTGTTTCTTGGTTTGAAAAGCATGTGTTCTTGCTTGATCACCATTTTTGGTGCTTCAATTGCATGATTTTTGCTGGTTAAACCTCCTTTTGTGTTGCTTGTATCATCATTTTTTGGTTCCTCACACTATCCGATGTTTTGCAGGGGGCTTGTCCAGGCAATGCTAAAACTCTTGCAGTACGGTGTCCACAAGGATCGGGGATCAGAGATCGGTTCCATGGCACCATGAAGAATGACGCTTCTTGACTAAGAATGACAAAAGATACCCTCTGGTAAATAAACATAGACCCTGAAAATCACCAATTGTTAGAGGAAACTAATCTTCCAACCCCTATCTACCAGGGTCTATGTTAATTTACCAGAGGGTACATTTAACCAACCAAAAATTATTCCATTGCGAAATGAACCACCAAAATTGGCCTGGCCAAAAAAAAGAAATTGACCAACAAACAGGGATTTCATTGGAGATTAGATGCTTGCTTCACCATCCGGGCCAACAAAGCAGAGTTATGATCAAAGATGGGCGATATCATGGTTATCTCAAGCAGTGAACACCACTTTATCTAAAAAAACTTGATTTTAACCATCCTGCGGCAGATTTCAGGTCGGATGTTTGACAGTTTCAGCATCATATCCTCATTCTATTGCTGAAAAGAATTGGGAATACGAGGTTCTCCATGTCCAGATTTATATATGGAAAAAAGAGAGACACAAAAAATGTGGCTAGTAAAATTGAACAATAATGACTGTATTCTATGTCCTGCCAGTTTCAAAAAGAAGAGCCAGTCATCCATCATTAACTATCCCCCTATAGTACATGTCCACACCAGCGTTCAATTCCCAGTATGTATCATCATATCTCCATTCTATTCCTACAAAAGCCGGTCGATGGTACCCCCTAGTTATAATTTGGTCTATATACCCATCTGACTGCATGAAATATCAGAGCATAACCCCAGTTCACCTCGTTTATTTCCACCAAACTGTGCAAAACAAAGACTCATGTCTCGTCATTGTCCTTGCTTCAAGGCCACCAATCTTCCAGGAAAAAAAGAACCAAACCCTCCTCGCAGCGCGGTCAGGACCGTTGCGATAGCTGCGGTTGGGCTCCAATGCACGCGGCCGCCAGCTGCAATGCACTGAACGTCACCAAGACTCTCCTCGCGGCACGGGACGCTTGGGATGAAGCTGTGGTCTGTTGGAGGATTTTTTGGCAAAAAATGGTGGAAGTTAACAGAATTTTACCTGAGATTTGGTGAGTTTTACCGGGGAAACATATGGAAACATTAGATACCCCAAAAAACATCTAGGGTGACACAGTGTGGCATGTTATCCATACATCAGGCACCCGGGGCTTTGTCGGAAAAAAACACAAAACATACCGTGTTCTACGCCATGGGAGCGCCAAGTTGTGACGAACTCCGAGATGTGGTTCCCTTGAACTTACAACATCTGGGTAAATTGCTGCGACCCCATTTGAGCTCACCATAGATCATGGTTACTTTGAATCTGCGGTTTGGAGAATATTGTAATTATTTTGCAACATGTTCAGACAAATCGAAATCAACAAATGGTCCCTCACAAAACATCACCATCATTACCATCAACCTCAGATAGTTTTCGGGGGCAACCTCACAGATGGTTTACCCTATTTAGACTATAACGTCTACGTAAACGTGTATATGTGTTCAAATACCATCCCATTTAATTATCGTACCGTTATCGTTATCATTTATTAACAGTATAAATTAATGTATACATATATATATATATAGATGATAATATTCCTGTGCATAGATTGCATCTGATAGATATATCTAAAATGGAGTTCATTTTAGATATAGTGAGACAATAACTTGTCACATACATTGATAAAAACATATATGTGTATGTGTATATATATATACACATGGATTTAAAAAGTGTTATCCCGTATGCATCGATTACTGTCCAGATTAAATCACAGAAAACCCCCACGAAATCTCCAGAAAAAAATATGAGATCGTCCCATGAAACTATGGGATAACCTGTGGAATGATCCTCCAAGGAAATAAGTGGGTTAATCGGTTAATCATTGATTACCATTACATCATTTGTCATATACCTTGTAAATCCCATTAGTTCCGAATGTAGATCCCCATTATGATCCAGAGACACTGATTGTCATTCTATGATTATTGGTGATCCCAATAGTATGTGGCCCGTATAATTCAATGGGTGAGTCATGAAATATGACCATTGAACGTTGGTGATGTTCCTTTCCATTATATTTTGCAATGGACCAGACGGTGTATATATATATATACATACATACATATTACTATATCCAGTAACAATCCGATTAGTATCCATTGTATATCCTATTATATTTGTTGTATCATTGCATCCCATTGAACATTGGTGATACCCCAATAATGTCCCATACCCCCATTATACCATTCTATATCCACTAGGAATCCCATTCCCATTATATCTCCATGAATATGTCCTAGTGTATTAACTTCCATAAAGTACAGTAATGTATTCCCATGATATCTTTATATCCGGTCCACTAAATCAAAACCAATAGGTGTATATATAGATATACCATTATCTCCATTGACATATATGGTCAACATAGTCACATATGGCTTAGGTCAAAGCCCTGGCAGCTAGTGAACCCCGAAATAGCTGGGATTTACTGATGTTCATCCCACTAAAATATGATAATAATTGGTTTTGACCCACTCCCATATAATTCCATTATGGTTAGCATTAATATCCCATCAATATGCTATCCCATTCATATGTCACCCCAACTGCTATCCCATTTTAAGATCCCATTATAAACACATATACTATTATCTCCATTGGCTCATGGTCAATATAATTACATTTAACCACTACTACTCTCATTGCTTATTGGGATATATGATATACCATTGGATATACACCATTATATACAGGATGGTATTGTTTTAGGAATTCGTTTTTATTTTGTTTTGATTTGTTTTGTTTTTCGGTCTGGGGCCGCTTTTCCTTGTTATTGCTGCACTTGGCTTCACTTGGCTTCACTTGGCTTCACTTTGGCTTCACTTGGCTTTTGGCTTTTGGCTTTTGGCGTTGGCTTAGAAGCCAAAAGCCAAGAGTCAAGTGAAGCCAGAGTGAAGCCAAGTGAAGCCAAGTGCAGCAAATAACAAGGAAAAGCTGCCCCAGACTCAAAAAAAATAACAAAACAAAAATCAAAAACAAAAACAAAGAAACCATATCTTGCTGCATGCTGGTTCCCACATCGAAACTCAAGACCGATTGGTCGAAATCCGCCGGAAAAAAAAATGTACAAGTCTCGTTCACCTCTGTCCTTGGATTCTGGGGCTGTCAAGCATTATGCAGCATTGATCACTGCGGCCTCTCTCCATGATGTACGCGAAGCGTTATCTTCTTTGGACTTATACGACAGCGAAGCCAAGCCTTTCAAATGCTGGCAAAGCACAGCAAAAGCGTTGGATGATTGGCGTTGTGTCGTTTCTGGCCCCTTTGTTGATTCTTTGTGGAGAGAATACCATGATGAGCCTCCTGCTGTACAAAACAAACATCGGCTTTGGCCTTGCTATGGTTGTCATGTTGCATCACTCCGGGGTCCACGTGAGCATGCGTACTGCTGCATGGAACACGAGGGCCAACGGTCTTCTAGTACGTTGCCGACAATCTTTTGCCGTTTCGCTTGTGCCACTTGCAAGGCCGAGCCACTTGCATCTCTTCCAGCTCCTGCCTCTGGAAGTTCATTGGCCACTGCCGGATCCTCAGTAACTGTTCTGCCTGTGCCTGTGTAGGATCATGCGGTGGCTGCACCGTGCGAGAACTCAGGCGAAAATGCTTCAAACAGCCCTGCGCTCAGAAACAGAAACAACATATATACAGTGTGTATTCGTTTGTTACGTGAAAGATTGCGAAGTGAGAACATGCCGCTTCTGTATTGTCTGAGCGTGTTGCTGTCTGGAACTCAGCGGGCGAATCGTCTTTTCTTGCATGTCCAAACAGATGTGCGTGCTGGTGCCTGGCGAACATGCTTAAGAATCAAACGTTCTATTTTGCATTTTGCACCATGCAACACTGCACACACAGTGACAGTCGGGAGCGATCTGCTGCTGCATTGCCACCATCTTGTCCAGGAACTGTCTGGCCCTCAGTCTCTTAATCCTGTATGCTGGCCATCTTTCACGGCTAATGACTAACGCAGAAACAACGACCGCGTGCCTGTTGGACGACACATGCTCATGGATTGTTGTTTCTTGGCTTTCGTTTGGTTCCTGCCAGCACATATGCCTCAGCAAAGTTTAAGGCAAGCTCAGCTGCTTCTGCGAAGCCATCTTCATCACCTGAGGCGGCTGCTCCTTCGTTCCTACTGATCCAACATGGTTTTCTGCCGGTATTTGCGTTGTATAGCTACCTGCTTCATTTTCTGAGCATGTGAAAGCATCCGGCTGTAAAGCAGGAAGACACAAGCACATCCGATGCGGTCTTTGATGCATTTGTAGCTGCTGGAAAGGGTCTGTCTTGTTCTTTTATCTCCTTTTTTTCGCGTAGCAACATCTCGTTTCTTCGTGATGCCTCAACATCAGGACTTCACGAACCCATCCGGCCCAGCACCTTCATCTACCCATCAGACAAGGGCTGAGGCCAGGAGCGTAGCAAGATTTTTCGTGACCGTCATCAACCAGACACATATTGTCTATGATTCTAATCAGCAAGACACAACCACGTCCGAAGAGTAACTTTCATGATCCTCGTCCCTTGCTGAGGCGCAAAAACGCAAATCGCCCGAAGAAGCTGCTTGTAGCTTAGTTCCCACAACACCTCCGAAACCTCCATTGCAAACAAAGTGTCCACCATCAAACATTGCTTCAGGCAAAGTCGGAACGTAGCACCTTGCGACTTGCTGACTTCGGCTTGCTCAAGGACCCAAAGCTTGCGCCTGATATATTGCTGATCTCTCTAGCAATGTGTACACAATGATGTTTCATATATTGCTGATCTCTCCGGATAACTGGAGGCGAGTGATTTACATACAAGAACCCAGACTGCCAACATTCGTGAGATGTTGGCAGGCAGCAAAGCGGCTGCGAAGAACGACTACAAGAAGAAGTCACAAAGATCACCTCTCGCGCGGCCAAAAAAAGCTTACCAAGCAAGTCTTCATATATACCGGTGACGGTTCTTCTGTGTGGCGCAGTGCCGGCTTAAGGGTTTAACTTGGTACAATTTGGTGGTTTCATTTTCTGGGGTGGCAACCATGTGCATCCATACTTTTTGCAGCGTGTTAGTCAAGCAGTTCTCCCGCCGCCTGCCTCAGCAATTTCATCTATGTCCAAGTTCGATTTGCCATTGCGGGTCCAATGACAATCTACATATGTCTCTTAATGTCTTTGGCCCAAGCAATGAAGTTGTGGAACAAGCCAAGCAACGCTGCACTGTTCTTGGCTAAGCCAGAGGGCGGTGCTTTGTTGCAGCCTGGGTGGTACTTCTGCCAGCCATGAGCGATAACATGGCGGCGCTGCGTATTAATGCTCAGACGGTGGCTCAGCTGACCCAGCGGCTGAGAAGAAGCATCGGTTCTGTGGATGCAAAAAGCAGGCAGAAGTTGTTGCAGCGCACGCTGCTGGTATATATCTGGGGAAGGCATAGCCTTGAAATTGCCGCTTGTTTTTTGCAATCTGCGACCAATTCGGCCAAGAGTATGGAAGAATGTTGCGAAGAGGTGGTAGGCATGTACAGAAGTGCTGCAACAGATTGGTTGGTTAGATTATCCATAGAGCCTCCTCCGGGCGCAGCGTTCAAAGCCGCGCAATTTGTTGTGTCATACCGTCTGTTTCATTGGCTGCAGCAACAAAACGAAAAGGGCGTGGCGCCTCGCAGACGGGATTTAGTTGCGCAAGCTCTTGAAAGCTTTCCAGAAGGGATGCCATTGGAAAGCCTCTGCAAGTTCAAGCACACCTTGCGCCACAAGCGCTCTCAAAACCAATGGCTACGGAGGTTTCGGCTGCAGTGGAATGCTCGACTGGCCAAGCTACCAGTCTTGCCGCCACTACCTTTGCACCTGAGACAAGAGAAGGTCCGGTGTTATTTTGCGTTTTTCTTGCGTTTGTTTTTTTTTTCCCGGGCCTCGGGCAAGCTTGCTTTTGGGGTCAGGATGAGGGACCCTGCTTTAAGGTTCGTATTTTCAATAACAGTAAGCCCACAAGCAGCAAAGGCATGGACAGTACCCACTTTCAGGATTGAATTTGGAGCTTTGTTTTTGAGTCCACTTGTCGCGTTTTTAATTGTGAGGCATTCGCATTCTACAGATGGTGCAATGCTCTCCTTGCTGGACATGAAAACCCCTTGCTCCTCAACATGGCTGAATGCAGTTTGAAATTGTGTCCCACAAGGATATTGGGGACTCTGGTAAGAGGACAGCCTGACATTGGGCAACAAGCGCCTCTAGATGCCCGCAGAAAGTGCTTGACGCTCATGGCGACAATTTGCTCGGATCCTGTTTTGGCAAAATACCTCCCACAAGTCGTTGTTGGCAATGAACATGTGCTGCCCCACCGTCTCTGTGCTGCAGTAGCGTCCGACCCGGCGCTGGATTTGCTTTGGTGGCGAAAGACTTCTTGGATCACAGCTGAGACCATGGTAGCGTATTTAGAAACCTTGTGCAAGAATTTGGCACATGTGTTGCCAAATCGGCTTTGTGCGCTGCTTCTTGACGCATGCCAAGCTCATTTGCACAGAGCAGTGCTTGAAACAGCACGTGTCAGGAATTTGAAGCTGGTAGTTATACCGGCGCAAACTACACCTTGGCTGCAGCCCCTTGACTTGTTTGTTTTTCGTTCATGTAGAGAAAAGATGGAGGAGCTGCTTGTGTCAACAAGATGTCAATCAGCCGGTGGAAACTTGAGCCAAATGGCATGGCTGCGTGTCGTTAACGATGCTAAACAGCAAGTTTTGATCGACCGGGCACACACATCAGATTTTGAAAAAGCTGGTGTGTTGTGCCAGCAAAGGCTTATGTCTTCTAGGGTCGCTAAGGGTTTGGCATGGAAGGAAATGGCTTCAGTCCCAAGGACTTGGCCCACAATTCACCAAGTGGCAATGCTTTTTCCGCGAAAACGGAAAGCTGACTTTGGAGCTTGGCTTGGTTACTCTGAATCAAGTTCAGAACAACCAATCCCATCATTGGATTGAAAAACGGTGTGACCTGCTTGTTTGCAAGCTGCGCCCACAAGGAAACCATGAGGGAGGCTTTTGGCGTACGTAGTTATTGCTCTTTGGTGAAGCCCCATTTCTAGGGCCCAGTGCTGTACAGGTGCTGAAGGAAGAGCTCAAAGTTCTAAAGGAACAACGCAAGCAGTTACGAGAGGCTTCGGTGCCTGAAGATTTACTTGTGGTTGCTTAGGTGGAAATCAGGAGGTTTGATCGCTGACGGCGAGGCAGTTGCGACCAATAGAAAGGAGCAGAAGCTGGCCGCCAAAAGGCGCCAGCGACTTCTCAAGGTTCGGCTGCATCTCTTGAATGGAAATTGCGTATTTCATGCGTGCTAGAAGGTTTTGTTGCCGGGAGGCTGCCTCCCAGCTTTCTGTCCAAGACTTGCAAACGCTTGTGAATGAGCTGCAGCAGTAGCCTGAGCCGGATGGCCTTCTTGGATGCGCAGTGTGCCATGAGCGCATACGCTCACAGCAAGCACTTTGATCTATAGGGGCCTAACGTGAAGGTAAGAGCAGGCTGCAGTAGGTGCCATCACACTTGTGCAAACAGGGTTGGCAGATCTTTTGTTTCGAGTTTTGAAGATGTGACGTACATCTTGTGCGAAGTCCTCTTTGTAGTTCTGCAAGAATCTATTTGATTTTTGGCCAGGAGTTGGACATGAAACTTTGACTCAGCTTATTCAACCACAGTTTCAAGCCAGTCCGGTTTTCGGCTTTTTATGGACCATATGCATGAGCAAAAACGGCACAGCAGCGCTGTAGGCTCAGTCGGCTCAGTTTTCCAAAGAACCTGTCTTTTTCAACGACAACAGCTCATATGCCGAATCTTGCCGAACAATAGCAGGAATTAAGAGCAAACTTGTTGAATTGCAACTGCACGGCCACTGCGGTCCATGGGAGTGCACGCACAGTACGGAGGACTTTTAGTCTCAATGTTGCAGCTGTCACACTTTTTCTGAGTTTCCAAGACGATTGTTTGTTTTTTTGAATCTTTGCGAAGGAATGTGAAGCGCACCAGCTTGCATCAGTTTGAACCATTGTACACGTGGTGATTTTGGCGCCTTTTTCAAATAGCCGATCGTTTGCATGTAAATATTGATGCACGTATCCATAGAAAGTACCATTGCGACGAAGCCCAATGTTGGTCAAGCGACTTTGGAAAGCAAGTGAACCATGTCAGCTGAACTATGTAGTTCTGCCTGCAAGTCACATGTGAAGTCATGTTTTTTCGCAGGCTCTACTGCTTTTCCTCCGTCGTGTTTTTTTTCCTCTTTGAGTTCCCACCTTGGAATCTTGAACTTTGGAAGCGGTAAGCGTGCAGGATTGAGAGTCAAAATCTTAGGCGTTTTCCATATTGTGTATGGCCGTTTTTTGGCTATACAAATGTATACGGTTCATGCCGCGGCGATAGCCTCACGTTTCGAAAGATTTTTTTCCGCTATTTGCACGGTATATATTTAGTAGCGCGTAACCCGACGTTTGCGATCGCTATACTGTGTATGAATACAGAGATAGTTTGTCTTTGTATATTGTTTTAACGCGTGGTCAAAATATATGCAGGCATGTAATTGCCAGCATATGGTTTTGCGTTCCGTGGTTTGCTGTGCTGGTGTTTTTGCAAAGGAAATAATTTTGTTTCCCGGAGGAACAACCGACTTGTGAAAGTTTTTGGTACCGGCTTCGTTTGGATTTGACGTAACCATTTTTATAGCCTTATTTAGATCGCATGTACTCTTTTGATCTTGTTGGGGGCTTGCATAAAGCACACAACAATGTGTTGTTTAAATCAGTTTGTCCAAATAGCTTGGCGATTTTGGATTTTTTGGAGAAAATGAATGAAAACTAATGGAAAATGAAGGAAAACTAATAGCAATCAAAAAAAAAAACCTTTAAAAAATCATAACCTTTATATATATATATATACACACACTATTTTTAATCGATTATAATATCCCAATCAGTCTCTATATATATATATCCCATTCATCCCATATTAATCCCATTATGATTAGCATGAATATCCCATATTTCTGGGTAAATTTAATCACGACCTCACTGTTCTCCCGAACCCTGGAATCATGTTTAGTAAGAGGAATCATCCCCAGATGGCCGAACTATTCAGGTTAGTGAAATATGACAATTTTCCCAGATATTTATGTGTTATCTCATTTTTACATGTCATCCAACCGAGCCTAAAAAAGGCCACCCTGGAGAACACCGGAAAAAACGGCGCCACGCCGCTCTACGTGGCCGCCTTGAACGGCAGCAGGGAGGTGGTGAACCTTCTGCTGGAGGAAAATCCAGGGAGAATGAGGAGAAATGGAGATGCGATGAAAAATGCTGGATTGAAATATGAAAAGTGGAGATTTGAGCATGAGAAATTGAATATAGTGAGCAAAATGTTGAATTTAAGACAGGAAAATTGAACTTGTTCCAGTAAAACTTCAGAGAGTTAAACATCGAAAACGAGGGATAGATGATTGATAGCTGATGAAACCATCAAAAACAAAGCCAACATCGCCATCAACATGTGGATTTAAGAAGTAAGAAATGGGTTGTTACCAATAGAAATGAGTACTTGACTGTAAACGATGAGACAAACTCACATGGATCTCACAGGTCAGCATGGAACCTTAGCAACAAAATTTGCGGGTTAAACCATGAAATGATCAATGAGAAAGACTTCATCATCAAGACTGTGCTGGTAAAACCCCGGAAAATACCACATGAACTGCATTATAAGTTGGGGTATCCCCCCCACCAATGCCAGCGGATAGTGATAGGTTGATGATGATCCTGGTTGATCGTGTTTGCTTCTGCGGCTAATAGGGCCACATCTGCCAGAACGTGGGCACAAGCGCAGCCGCAACTGCCGTGGCGAAATCCCCATGTTTCGCTGTTCCATTCCCATTTGTCATGGTAACATCCAAAAAAAATACAGCTTGTGATTATGAAATCTTCAATTTCTATTGTGAAACCTATGATTCATGGGTTAAACCCACACTCTTTGATGGTCAAATACATCTCTATTCTGGATGTTTAAAACCCTCAAGTTTGATTGTTATCCCGATGTCAAATCCTATTTTTTGCATAATATATATGGTCGTTAAATCTCAATGTTAATATCTCTCAAATCTCTATCCTTTGGGCTCACGATCCTTATCCATGGTAGGTGTTTTTCAATAGCTAAACTCCAGATATTTTCCTGGTAAAATCCCCTTTTTTTTGTCAGTGAAATCAGTGAAAGTCCACCATTTTTGCCGGCCAGGCCCGGGCAGATCCGCACCGCCACCGACAGCACGGCTGGGCGCCGATTCACGCGGCAGCGTCCAATGGACACCTGGATGTGGTGCGACGATTGCTGCAGGCGGAAGGATCCAATGGGATACAAATGATCCATATAATATATATATATATATACATAATCCAAAAAAATGCTGCAAATACCATTGATAATATTTGATAATATTGATGGGATATCAATATAAATGATGCAAATAGCATCAAAAAAAGCTCAAGGTAGGCCCTGGCCCTGGTCGGGTGACCATATATAATCTATAAAATGCCATCTATAGTGGTGGTTTAACTAGGGAAAATGGGGATGACCATTTTGTGGATTTCAGCAACTATGGGGATAGTTCATAATGATATGGTGGTTTAAGGGGAATTCAACGGGATAATGAAGTTAGTCATGGGGGTTCTAGCTGGGACTCAATGGAATTTAATAGGCGTTGCCGCTGATTGAATGGGATTCAACGGGGTTTCATGGGAATTCATACGAGTTCATGGGGATTGAGTGGAATCTTTGCTGCCGCGGGGGGAAATCAACCAAATGGAAAGTAGTCTTGCTCAAATCTGGCCGGTTGTGTGGGTGTTGACTAAGCCGGGGCGATTTTTTTAGATCTTGTGTTGACATACTTATTCTCTCGTTCTACCATCACCTGCATCCGAAGGACCGCGTCGTATTGTCTTGCCAGAAGTGCCGCAGACAGATGGCCAAATTGGGCCAGCTGTGGTGCCGCTGGTGCAGCCGCCAGTGTGGGTGGCGGCCCCGCATGGCGAAGGGCTGTTAAATCTCAGCGCAACATTTGAAAGAGGCGGAACGCCTCGCAACCGAAATCGAGCGACGGGCGCCAGGGGCGCTGGCCCAGATTCATGTGGGGTCCCATATCTGGAATGCGCACGCGACGAGTCCTGACAGGTGCTATGATGGCTGAGATCTCAAGGGCTTCAAAGCATGCTAAGCTGGATCGTGCGCGTTGTTTTTCTAGCGCGTACCCTTGGATCTCTGGCAGTTTAACATTGCTATGGAGCTAGTGGGATGTAATAGGATTTAAATAGGGAGTTAGTTGGAGCTAATGGGATTTGATAGGAGTTAATGGGATTCGATAGGAATATCATCATTTTGTAAAAGCAATACATCTGTAAATTGCCAGAGAGTCAATTAATCTCACCAAATTCTAGTTGCTGTCTTTGGCACTGAACGGGCATGTGATTTACGTAGATAACTCAGCAGAAAAGGTCAACCCGTACCATTCTTCGATGCAGTGGGGATAGAATTGGGGATTCAACCTGCCCTATATCATAGCTATAAAATGCTATAAATGATGCTTTAATCAATGGGAATTCCAGGAGGTAGGTACCTCCAATATATGGTAGGTACCTCCAATGTAGGATCCTGAAATGGCCATTGATTTAACCTAACCAACACTTACTTGTGCTAAACATAGGGAATGAGGGAATGATCCATAATCACTAGTAATAATCATCCCAGAAACCCCACGCAACCCATCCATTCCCTACGTTTAGCACCAGTAAGAACAAAAATGGTGATATCAAACCTACCTGGGGATATGGATGGGCTTGTCTGAAATTTGGTATCCCGACAAAATTGCCGCTGAATTGGGAGAATGAGATTTCTAAACCCACCACTGGAAGTGGCTTTGGGTTTCCCTTAACAAAATTTTGAGACAAACCCATATGTTCCAGCCAAACTTGTGCATATACCCAGTGTCATCAGCTCCGTGGAAAACCCCCCCATTTCGATGATGTTCACAGCTACAAACCTCTTTAAAGAGCATGGGTCCATGGCCTTGAGCCGCAAGGCGAATGCAGACAAGAACCGACTGAAAGCAGCTTGGAAAAGCCGTGGGAGTCATTTTGTGGTGAAAGAATTTACTGGAAAATCGTGATTCAATAGGATTTAATGAGATGTTACGGGATTATAATGGGAATGCAATAGGACATATCACCTACTTGGGTGCAGTTGAATTGACTTTTATGGGTATAACATGGTATATCCATTGTATGTCAACCCCCATAAGTTGGGATAGAACCCCTAGTGAGGTCAACGTTCAAGTAAAATAGCGGTGTTCATGTCATGGTTTAAACGATGGATGTGTTTGGTTCAGCCGCGATTGAAAAGCCTATGGATGTGTGTTTCCTGTCCATTGACATGGAGCAGCGCCAGGGTGCCCCATCATTTTCACGCTTCCTTGGTGGCTCATCCCACTTAGTTGACAGGCCAAAAAGACCTGGCTACAGATTGGCTACGTAGGGCTCCATTTATATCTGGGTCATTTACTAAGTGGTATAAACCCCCTGTTGTACATCCCAATACTCCCAACCCCAATTGTTCGCAATCAAAAAACCCTGTTGGTTGATTACTTTTGGGGGATTACCGTCCATGAATGAAGAATCCGGTTCTCAACCAACCAGTTTTATCAGCCGGGCCGCGGTTGCGGGTTTAGCAGCCACCGCTCGCCTCCGATTTCTCGTTCAAGGACAATGGCACCACGCCCTTGTTCTTGGCATGCAGTCAGGGACATGAAGACGTGGTTGACTACTTATTGGAAGCGCGAGCAGATAAGGACTGGGATTTTTTAAAGCCATGTCAGTGCTGAAAAAGTCGATTGGACTAGATGACTAGCAACCTCCAAAAGATAGAAAAAGTGCTTCCAGGATGGTATAGATATGTTTCTCCTTTAATTTCCAGGTCTTCAATTTTTCTGTCCTTTGGCAGTTACTAATCCATCCCACCATTCACCGGACTGCCATCCCACCATTGATAGGGAATTACAGTCAGACCCCAATATTGTAAATCTCTGGTTGATTGATCGTCAAAACCCCAGGTGAGTTGACAAAAAAACAAACTGGATTGTTGATGGTCAAATCAGCATGTTAGTTGAAATACAAAATCCAGGCATCACTATATAAATGGAAATTTAAGCATCGAAATACTAACCATGAGACCATATTAGTCTCTTTAATGAATGGATAGTCCAAACGATTAATGTGCAGTACATAGAGTAGTTATTAGTCAATATTCAAAAATCATGATTAATGACCTAGCACGCTGTACAATTGTCGAGTTATAGATGATTAATATCGGGAATAGATTGCATTATTCCCACGTGTTGTACCATGTCTCGAAAGGTAGCGGTGAGCTACCTGAGTTCCCCCTTGCGTAGCAAGTATTAGGGGGCG
>Ga0126342_10000105_pt1 | contig 56567 bp, 56 predicted proteins | sample Cyp1metagenome_FD_92528 | JGI IMG/M metagenome (GOLD analysis project Ga0126342, IMG submission 92528) | Coral microbial communities from Lord Howe Island, Old Settlement Bay, Australia - Cyphastrea 1 metagenome | ecosystem: Host-associated > Invertebrates > Cnidaria > Coral ...
ATGATGTGCAATGATGTGCAATGATGTGCAATGATGTGCAATGATGTGCAATGATGTGCAATGATGTGCAATGATGTGCAATGATGTGCAATGATGTGCAATGATGTGCAATGATGTGCAATGGTACATTCTTGCGTGATTACAAATATGCTATGTTACGCTGGAGGTAAAAAAGTCTTGGCAGAGCACCCGGACAAGGGCGGTGATCCCAAGAAGTTCCAATTGCTGAACAAGGCTCGGTTTGTCTCGGTTTGTCCAGTCGAAATCAGTCGAATTGAAATCATGTTCATTTCATGTTCATTTCATGTTCATTTCATGTTCTATATGATGTCTATATGTTCTTGAGCTCATGGTCTTTTTGAAATTCAGTCTTGGCGAGTCATAAGAATGAAGAAACTCTTTTGACAAGGAGTTCATCTGCATGGAATTTGAAGATGGCCTTTGAGTCTTTGATTTGAACATTTTAAACGAGATACTGGGTCCAGAGTATGACAATAGCATTGCAAAGCAGGAAGAAAAGACCTAGCCATAGTGTTGACCTATGCGAAACGGGGTTGATTTGTGCCTTGTATAGCCAGCGTAGCCTCGTGATCCCTCGTACGTGATGACCGAAATCCCTGGTTTTCGCGAGGCGTACAATGTCCTCACAGACCAGGACAAGCGACGTCGCTATGACACCACTGGAAGAACAGACAGGAGCTGCATAGAAGCCTCCAACATGTCTGGGGTCCGTGCTTGAGGAAGCCTGAAATGTCACGCAATTGGTTCCACGCCTTTTGTGCATTCTTTTGCCTGTTTGCTTTGATGAGGCTTTTCCCCCTTTTCCCCTGCTTGCACAAAATTGAGGGAACTTTACCCGAACAACCATCGACTCTGAGCAATTCCCAAATGCTTATGGCATGCTTCGAAATTGTTCAGAACAAACCTCGGATGGAGTATGGCAGGGGGGAAACCTTACTTACTCGAGGAGAGGATAGATTAGCTATGTTCGCTCCGTCCACATGGCTGTTTGCAGTGAGTGTGGCGGCAGGACCGCAGAGGAGGAGTTTGCAGCTGCTAGGCTGGATTGACGTGGAACAAGAGTCTTTTGAGATGTCTTTGTATTTTGTTGTGTAATTCTGCGATTCCCTATTTTCGCCTTTAGCGTTCAAGATCACGGACCAAATCCAAATGTAGAGGTACTTATACATACTATGTATATCTATGTATCTATAATATATCTATGTGTATATATGTACAATACATGTATACAAAATTATACAAATATTGAATATCTGTCAATATTTGTATGAGTTCAGGCTTTTCGCCAAAATGCTGGTGCACATCTTGGCAAACATCTTTGTGCTAAGGAGTCCTTTGGTGGAGGCCGACTGTCAAAAGAGCAGCGGCCAAAGGAGGCAGATGAAAGGGCAGTTGTCAACATGGAGGAGAGCACTGGGAGAGCACTGGGAAAAGGGGCACAAATTCGATCGACAAATACACATTTTGATCAGTTTTTTTTTGCTTCAAGGCACAGAATAGCATGACGATTTGATCCTAAAGTCAATGTGTGGCATTTCCTAAAAGCATGGGATGGTTCCATTTTGGCAAAAGTCATGCGTTTCCAATCTTTCCCATCGATGCGGGCATGTGACATGATGATACATGATGATACATGATGCATATCTCCAAGTCGACGATTTCCAGGAGCGCATCTCCAAAGGTCCTCAGGGTGAGCACGAGGAGGGCTTCTCGGAATGGCTACGACAGCGTGACCAGCAAGAAATGGCCACTCTCCTAGATGCCCAAGTCACCTGCATCTAGGGCCTAGGGATTGCCTTGAATTTTGGCAGGTTTCTTTCATGTCACTGCAAGAATACGTTCTTGGAGCTGAGTGAGACAGCAGGGCTGTTTTGGATCTCAATCAGGAACCCGTGGGCAGAAGACACAGCCTTGTGGCAATGGTTTCTTTCCACATGGCATCTTGAGCTCGTCCACAAAACGGAACACGTATTGGCATATTGGGTCTGGAATTCTGTAGCCAGTGGAAACTTGAGATCACTCAGAAGATGTGGTTGGCTTGGAAGACCAGGTCATGACAGACAAGGACTTCATGAAGACAGCTCTTTTCAATGCGGCAGAGAAGCTTGGACTGCATAGACAGCGCGCAATGATCACACATGTACTTGCAGAGCGAAAACCTCCAAGCATATTGGCATTGTGTGTCTCCGTCCCTTTTAATGTCTTGTGGCTAAGTTATATAGTCCTTGACCTTGGTTTCCGGGAATATTCTAGGACAAGGCTTGTTTGTCTTGCCAATGTCCACCTCAAGTGCCTGCTCCTCATCCGCTGATATTCACAGGGTTGATGACATATACTATACATCTGATATTAGAGTTATTAGATATCATATCAGATATTGATATTGATATTATATATATACACATTACATAGACACTAGATAGTCGAGGGGCTTTGCTCTATTGCAAACTAAGGATGACGTCACAAGTGAAACATTCCGGGCTGGTGCAGCATGTCTTGGGCTCGCCGGGAGGCACAGAAAGGCCTAGGGGCCATGACAGCCACACTTTTCTGTGTTGCCTTCGCAACAAGGAAAAGTGCAACTGAAACACATTTGTCCATCAAATATGAACAAGTGAGTTCAAGTGCAGATTGTTCATGGACGTATGTGCATGTGTAGAACGCAACCTTGTGAGTATGTAGCTGTTTCCCAAGGCCAAAGACAGATGCTTATGGACAGACACTGGGAGGTGCCGTGCAAGTACAGTGCCTTGGTAGCAATGCTGACAGAGACAATGCTTCAGTTCCGGATGTTCACAGAGATTGCAATTTAGCCAATGCAAATTGGACATTTCTAACTGCTCCATAGCATTTGCGGACCAGAGTACTTCGTGTGAACGGTTTCAAGAGGTCAGAGTGCGTTTCTAATAAGGAGTTCTGGGAAATGGCGCAAGTGTTCACTGCTCTGCATGACTAGTAGCTGGCTTCTCCCAGCTGAGAAGACTTGATCTAAATCTTCTGCGCATGGGGAAGGTGAGGTACCCTATTGCTGGAAATGTCTTCGGTCAAGTTTGGTGCCAAGGTCAAAGCCAAAACCAGTCAAGAAGACCATTGACCATGATGTGCCTTGCCAAGAGACAATTTGAACCTGGAAGCGATAGGATGCATATGTCCTTTGGACAGGGGCTTGGTGTGAGAATTGCGGAGGTCTGCGATCGATCGATCTTTTTTTTTGAAATCATGTTTTCCTCGTATCACCTTTCTCAGTATGATATGTGTGCCCTTCTCTTTGATGTTTCGCTTTATCAGTTTCAGCATTTCGGATCTTGCCGCGCTTGGCAGTTTAGTGTGGGCTTTTGACCTCCTGAGCTTCGCAGGTTGTCATGGGCTTTTCATCTCCTTTGTATCCTCATGTATCCTCTATCATTGCTCTGTGGCTGAATGCATTGACTCAGGAACTCTTAGTGCGAATGTTGGCAGTCCCCGTGGACGACTCCATGGTGTATGCAGAGTTGAACAAGAGCGGAGTTTGCCTTGGAATGACTGGCGTTGGGAGGCAGGAAATGGATTTCTGAGGGAAATGATCCGTGCATCATTTGGTTGCACTTCTGTCATTTCTACGAATCTTCCACAGCTGGTCACCCACCACTGACCCACCACAAGCACATGTATTATGCATGGGCAGAGTTGGCTCTCAAACTGATGTAAAGTCTACGCTCCCGAGAACACCATTCGTGAGTATTCTTCGGCTCGGGGTTCAAAATACGTTACGCAGTGCTTCAGATCTCCCCATAGCCCTTGCAGGATTGAGCAGGCCGGCACAAGATGTGCGGAACTGAAGGAGGACGGAAAGTAGTCATTGCATTTCTTGTTAGAAGTGAGCAACAAGTTGTCAGACAGAAATGGGCAGATTTGTATCGATTTGTATATCAATATCTTTCAATATCTATTTCTAGATTTAAACACATATTATATGGATATAGTTATTTTACCACTATTTTAAAATATGTTGAGATATGTACATCGCACGATGAAAGTATCCATCCTGATTTGCCACAGGATCACAGCCACATGATCCGTCTGGTTAGAAAACTATTCAAGATTCTGAGAACCGGGTTACCCTTGGTTACTAAGTGGTTCCTATCAGCTTTGAACCTTCGTCTCACTACCTGGGTCCAGCTGAGCATTGGCATTCCAGGAGGATGCGGTGCTCATCTTGCCAAAGCCGACCAAATTCTCCTCACAGACTTTTGGCGCTCTATGGCATTCCACAAAGAAGTTCTTAAACAATCCAAGGGGTTTTGGCACTGTTGATGAATACATATTGGTTGCAAACTATAGACAACCAATATGTTTTGTTCTTATCTTCTGCAGTGTGTCGTCTTGCACTTGCTCAATCAAGAATTCGTCATCATATGATTGAGAAACTTGCACAAGTTACCAGAAGGAATGCAGCAGAACTGTCAAACATGATTGATCAGTTGAACAGGCTTAGCTTCATTTGCATAATTTGCGAAAGAAGAGTAGAGAGACTGAACATCTAACTTCTTGTCTTCGCAGAAGCCGCTACTTGGCAGACTTTACACAAACCGATGTTGGAGCAGACACAAAAACGAAGAGTTTGCACGGCTGGTATTGGCACAGTATGAAGTCATTGCATCTGAAGGCGTACTTTTTTTCCCTATTCAACCCAAGGAGGCCAATTGGTTCCGCGCGCACATTGCTCCACTGCAATGAAGAGGACGGTCTGAAAAAGAATTGGTGCCGGATCTGAGTCTTTCGAGCTGGCTTGATACATTTCGAGAATTTCAAACACGGTCAAGCGTGTGGCATGTCGCCCTTTCAGCATGATCAAACAACACCTATCCCACTGATTGCTTCCTCTATCTACACTGGGGTGCTTGCATGGGCCACCTTGCACATTGCAGTATTTTGGGGCCACTAGACTACTAGACAACAGGCAACGAGTTTCTATGAGCCAATGCTTGGTGAGCCAATTTGGGATCTAGTCTTCGTCAACGTAGGCGAGACGCAACACGATCCTTTCGCAAAATCCGTCATCAGCTTTTTCTTCCAACGTGATGTCACTCTTTGCAAATACATTTGTTCCAAGGGAAAGGCCCGCAAAAGTCAACCAGAAAGAAAGTCCATTTGCACACCCCTTCTCAAGTTCAGCTGCCACTTGAAGACCCAATATGGGCAACCAAGGGAATGAGGCCAACTTGCCTCCTGTTTCTGCTATGCAGGATGTGATTCGCATTCCAGCAGATGTTCTGGAAGAGCTCACTCCGGAGCAGATCTGTTTGGCTCCAACCATTGCATTTGAGCAGCAAATCAGGAAAAGAGATGTGATGATGAACGCAGACAAGTCACCCATCCAGAACAACAGTCCTAAGGATAGAGTCTTGTGCCAGTATGCAGATTCTTAAATTGAAGCTTAAGGCTTTGAAATGGAAGTGAAGCACTTGTTGGGCATTCTGGGTCTCAGCAGTCCGTTTCCAACCTGTGGATGTTTCATGATGTTTCACGTTAGGTCTGCGCCTATTTGCTCCTGGAGATCTTCGGGGCAAAGCTGAAGCCAGGTGATTCGGTTCTGCTCAATGCCGCACACCTCAGCGCAGCGGGATCCTCTCTGTGTCTCGTCCATATCCTCCATGCCACACATGCCACACAAACGAGATACTCGGGATTTTCACCCGCACAATTTAATGTTGACTGGTGCCAGTACATGGTGCACAAAAAGTTTTCTAGTAGAAGTGGTGCGTATAAGGCCCATACTGCATGTTGCTATGTTTTCCCCGGGGAAACAATCACGAAACACCCGGGGATCTACTCCTTCGCTTCGCTGTTGCCAAGCGGTTTGACTATGAGCAAGCACTGCGCATCCAATGCTTCACTCCTCGTATCCGTATCCCACACTAAGAACACACGGAGGCGATGATTCCATTTTTGGATATTTTTTGTACACCTAGTCGCAGCATGTCGCAGCATGTCGCAGCATGTCGCAGCATGTCGCAGCATGTCGCAGCATGTCGCAGCATGTCGCAGCATGTCGCAGCATAGCCAGGTTGCAGCTTTGCAAGCTCTTGAAATTGAAGCCCCTCTGCTTGCTGCCTTTGCCGGGAGCACCCAAGCACTTGGTGAAGGGCGAGTACGGCTCCAAGAGCGCTTGGCAGGTAGGGGCAATGTTGTGCAACAATGGCTTTTGCACGGGTAAAACTAAGACCATAATATTATATATATATAGATCCATCCCAGTCAACACGATCCTCCAGTTCCGCAAAATCAATACAGCAAGAGCATGCAAAGCCTTGGAACATTTGCACAAACAGTGGGGTATAGAATAGTGGGTGGGAAGCTATAGAGTAGAGAAGGACAGAAGAAACATGTGCATCAAGATCTAGTCAATGTGAAGTCTTGAGAGTGAAGAGCAGGGCCGATTCTGCGGCTGTTGCAGCTGTGTGATGATTGTTATGTTTGCTTTGTTGCCTCGCAGTTTCCGAGTTGCTTTTTCCTGAAATTGGCCATAAGTGTACGGGCTCTCTGGCTTTTGGCACTTGTTGGCACTTGTAATTTCTGTCTTGGCATGTCTTGGCTAACAATAGTAACCAATATTAACCAATAGTAACAATGGCCAACAGATGCCAACAGATGCCAACAGCTTTCTTGGCTTCAGAACCGCAGGATGCTGAGACGCGATCGCAGCCAACGAAGAATGTGCAGAGCCAATACGAACGCATCAGCGAGTGGTTGCTGACCATGGGTGCAGAAGAGGCTGCATCAGTTCTTCCAGCATTGCACGGCACTTGCCACGGCACCTGCAACTGTAATAAACTGTATATATATAATAAACTGTAATAAACTGTAATACCGAATCCTTGGTGAATCCTTGGCTATTCTTTGACTACTCCTTGGCTATGGGTGCTGTCCGATGCTATCCGATGCTCTCCTGATCAAATTTGCATCTAGCTAGACTCGCTTTCTTGATTGATCCTGTTTCGACATTTATCAATTATATATATATATATCTTTTTGGCATTTTCTCTTCTTAGCCATTCTTGCGCAGGTCTTCCCAGACGCTGTGGCGTTGCTGCGATGGCGTGACCGCAACCAGCGCATGCTCCCAAAACTGGCCTTGGATGGCATTGTGCAGATCTTAGACTTCTCAGAGCTCAACCTACAACACATCAGAGCAACTAACAGGAAATTTGTTGTGCCCTGCTTTTGCTGCAGTTTGCATGTCAATAGCAGTGCCACTATTCACGAATATCCACCACGAATGAGCGCAGCGTCAAAACAGGATTGCACGTCATCCTCAAACACGAGTTTTTGAACATGGTTCAACATGGTTCACCTATGTTCAACCCACCTCTGTTTAGGAGCACCATCAATTTACACTAGCCCTTGCGATCTGAAACACCGATGTGCAGAATCGAGTGATTTAGTCACCACTTCAAATGCTCTCTGAGGCCACAAGAGATTCAGCTGAGCAGCTGATCCATTGTTTGCAGCCAGGGGACAAGGACGAACTGAGACAGTTTCCATGCATTCTTTGCTTGTTCTTGCTTTTAAATAGCTTTTTTTCTTGCTTTTATATCCCAATTCATGGCCCACATTTCCAGGAGAAGTGAGGATTAGGGTGTATGAAGATGGGAGATGACAAAGCAGTCATTTTCAGAGGGGTTCACAGCATTCAGCGGCATGGCACGTGGGATTTGCTGAGCCAGGACGCTCAAATGGTGGTGTATGGCCATGGTGTGCAGCAGCCGATTGAGATCGCGCCACCTCTATTGGCAGCATGGGGAAGCTTGTCCTCGTCAAAGTCTGGAAATGTATAGGGCATGCGGCATAGGGGATCATAGCTGGGATCATAGCTGGGATCATAGCTGGGATCATAGCTGGGATCATAGCTGGGATCATAGCTGGGATCATAGGGGGTCTTGATTCCATGAGTCACGAAGCGTCAAAGAATGCTTGTTTCGAGACTTCAGACTTTGCCACTTGACGCAGCAAGGTGGAAGCTTGATTGGTTTCAACATCGCACGCTGGGTCCATGCTCTTTCTGCCAATGTCCCCTGGCTTTTGCATCTGACCTTCATCAAAGATGTCATGTGCAGTGATACTGCATGGTATTGGTAGACCTGCAGATGTGAAGTTTCATTGCCTTTTGGTCAAAGAGTATGCTCTAGCCCAGCCCTTCAGGGTCCAAGAGAATACAGTCTAGGTACCTAGTGCGCGCCGGCTTCATTACAAAGACCAGCAATAATTCTTGCATTATCTTGAATTCCTTTCAGTGAAGCCGTTGGAGTCTGAAGTGCCTTCTAGAAAGAGTGGTTCTGAAGTTCAGGTGCAGGGTGAGGTGACTCGGCTTTCTTCACCTCGCTTGATTTGTTTCACCGAGGCCAAGAAGATGATGGCAGTTATGGAGAACATCACCAAACTTGTACGCGCCAACAAGTTCACTTTGGACACTGTTCCTTTGCTGAGTTGATTGAGTTGGTTCGAAGATTTGGTCTACACAGGTCTACACAGTCTACACAGTCTACACATATCCAAATCTAACGCATTCACCACAAGTTCACATATCCAGGGACGCTCCTTAGCAATATTAGGCAATATTCACTGCCAATTATCGATGGTTAGAATTAAAGCAGTCTGCAGTTTTCTGCAGTTTGCCTGATGCTTTTTGTGATGAGGTGCTTTACAAAGTGGGCGAAGACGCGATCAGCGATGCTTTTGGCCGAGCAGCTGATGCCTCCGACAGTGCGCAGGTGGTCTTGATCTTTCCCACGCTGCGCGAGGAGTACCTTTTCTGTAAACAGAGCTGAGACATGCTGAGACTTTCTTGGCTGCTTTTCCCACAACTATTCTTTTACCATATCTTCAGATATCTTCACCATCTTATCACTTTTCCCATGCTTTACCAATGTTGTCAGGTGAAACCTTTAGAAGTTCAGAGAGTGTGAGTATGATTGAACACCATGGAGGCGGCATGATCTGACATGAAGGTTTCAAAGAAGCATAGCAATGCCCGGCATGGCTGGGCATTTTCTGGCCTTGTACTATCTTGTACTCACAAATCAGCATTGGAAGACTGACTTCAATCCATCCGATCATCCGCACCCCAAGATCCGTCCAGCATGCTGAAAGGCTTCAAGAGATGTGTTACCACTCATTGCTTGAGAAGACCACAACATCGCAATGTGAAGAAACAACGCCTCAGAGTAGTTGGAATGTTTAGACAGAGTAGAAACGACCTGTAACCGAACGAACAAAGATATAAGATAGATAGACTTAGAGATACTTAGAGAACGTGTAAAGATTTTGCGAAGAATCTCATCGAGAAATACGGAGAATGTGTAAAGAATATTAAGAAATCATGTAATAATTGTAAAAGAACGTCATTTGTTCGAGTAACTTCTGGTCTCGCCGAGGTTGCAGAGCAACCCTGAACCAATGGATGATCCTGCGCCCCGTGGAGCTGCCAAGGAGCGTGAGGGGGTCAAAGGTGTAAAGAATAGAGTTGAAAAGAGAGAACGTGGAAAGAACATAGGGGTGACATGGTGTGAATCTGTAAAGAACATGGAACAAAAATCAAGAAGATCTTCAATATTTTTCCTTCGTTGAATTTGTTTCTGCATTTGCACTCTCCATTTAAGCAGAATATTTCTAGGTACACTACTTGGATAAGTATCCTGAATCCTCAGACTCTATCCACACCCTCGATGGGCACCAAGTGCAGGGTCCAGATGGTGCGAAAAAGAAGGAAGAGGACGGCAATGGCATGAAATTCTGGCGGAAGTCGAAATGGTAGATCAAAGTTGATCAAAAACCATTCGAAGTGGCAGCTCGGAAGGGTCCTGAGGTTCGCCAGGGTTTTTTGATATATATATATATACATATGATATGATATGTTCTTCACTGCAAATCTGAATCCAGAAACATGGCGCACGCAATCATTGAACAAACAGTAGAAATAGCTGAGTTCCAAGCCAAAAACAGAAGACCAAAACGAGATGGATCCAATGAAACTCAGGTTCTCCTGTGCTGCATTGGGTGTTTGTTTTGGGGGGCCAATGGGGCTCTACTCCAACCCTGAAAGGACGAACGCGAGAAATTGAAGGAAGACTGGCTGAAGCTGCTCTTCACAGAGTCTTGCCTTAATTTGAGATCTTTGCAGTACATGCCCTTGCTGATGTGTGGACAATGAACTCATCACAGGTTTCAAGGCGATTAGCAATGACTGACAATTGCAAAAATCACAACCAATCCCAGATATCACAATATCATATGAACAATATGTTAAGGCTGTTAAGGTACGCTTTAGATCGCTTTAGTACATTTGACTAATTGATGCTTCATTGACACCACGAGCTAAGGACCGCAGCGTGGCAGCTGGTGCACCTGAAGGTCCGTTGCCAAGTGTCTTGGAGGTTGGTGAGCAGAGGCCCGGAAACGTACACGGTCCTGCTACATGATCTGCTTGCTGAGAACATAGGTAGATTCTTAAGTCACTTAAGTCTTTGGACACGATAATATTTTTGGAGATATACATGGATTTTTCCTTTTCAACTCACTTTGACCACCGTCGGGTCTTTTTGCTCCTTCCTTTAACTTTCTGTTTTATCATACTTTAGCCGCTTTAGCCAGTGATGAATTGGACCAGTTGAAGCATTTGAAGCCCGAAACAGACGGGAGTGCGCGGAGGCGACCAGAGTCGCTGGTCGTCTGGCTGGGTGACAATCCCAAGTCGGAGAACATTGCGCTCAAGGCATCGACCATACAATCATTACACATCGTTACATATCGTTACAATCCGTGCACCAACTCCAACTGGAGAACATGGAGTTTGTCTCTTTTTTTTCTCCAGCAGACGTTTGCCAGAGCTGCGCCCAGCCAGTCCTGTCATACCAAGATCCCAGTTGACTGTTGGAACATCTCGCCACCGTAGAATGTGTAAACACCACCCAGAAGTGTGGCTTCTGTTGTGGGCTGACATAAATTTGAATGTGACTCATATGTGTGATATATGAAACATATTATATATACAATATACACATACATATACACACACTTAAATCTGATGAAATCTGAAAACAGTGGAAAGAGGTCCCTGACAGTCCTTGCACACAGTACAATTCAGGGACGAAGCACATGATTTGGCGAGTCTGGCACGTCAGGACGTCTCCAATGTGCTGGGACGAGCTGGTTTGGTGTCGCTCTCTTGGTCGCAACATCCTGCTGGTGAAGGAATGTTGGAGTTTGAGGCTGACAGCTGACGAAGAGAGAGAGAGAGAGAGAGACATCACTCGGTAGGTGATACTGGGGCTCAGTATCCATCAGTGAGGTTGTTGGGGATGCTGTTGGCAGTTTAAATCTTTTATAACATCGGTCCAACTGTTTTCAATTTCACGAAACTCAACAATGGCTGGCTGAGAAGCTCCGCTTGGCTGGACATCCGAGATGATCCCCGATTCCAGGTGTTTTTTTGACAGTCTGAAGAGCATCTGGAATTGGCTGCTTTGCGCATCGCGCATCGGCTTGGCTTAAGCCTCGCACTTGAAATCATCTGACCGCTACTGATTCCTTGCAGGTTTCCTCGTCAGAAGTTACGGATGGCACCTGGTACATGCGCAATCGGCAGTCGTTTGAAAACGAGGCGGGATCGGCGGGTGCCAGAGAACACACAGGGGGGTATGATATTGTTGAGGCTCCTAGCAGATATGACAACAGTTTCTTGGTTTCTTTTTTCTTGACCCATACATAGGCTATCTCTTATCAGTTTCAACTGGAATGCTCGCATAAACTGTGAGGGATCCAAGATTCAAGTGGAAATAGAAACTGTCCGATCCAACGCTTAGTAAAATGATCCATAGAGTGTCAATATTTTTTGGAAGCTGGGTTAATTTACATCATGACGACAAGCTGCCAAGCTATGTTCAACTCAGCGTGGTGCCGAATGACCACGATAGACCCAAAGTGCACCCTGATTGCAATGTGCTAATTACAAAAGAACAAGATGGAATAAGTGAAGAGGAAAATTAGGAAAAAGAGAAACAACATGCAATATGAGACATCATGAGACAGGACAGTGACAGGAGCGCTGCCTTCTTTGAATTTTTGGCATTCTTGGCGTCATGGCTATGTCATGGCTATGTCATGGCTATGTCATGGCTACGTCCAGGTTTTCGGATTCGGACATTTCGGATACGTCTTGATGCCAGGACCTGGACATGTTGCACGATGTGGAGGTCTTGGGCCGTTCTTTGGTCGAAGCCTTGGAACCGAAGCTGAAGCAGAGCGGTGCCTTGGCCAAATCCGCTTCCAACACGTGCAAAATTCTACAAAATTCTGCAAAATTCTACAAAATTCTTTGAGATATTTTGAGATATATTTGAGGCACGGATAGATCCGGATGGAGTCAGTATGTGCTCATTACATTTTATTACCTTGTACACTTCACTGAGAGCAAAAGAAACTCCGGGCACAGGAACAGTACTTGCTCTTGGGGACTTGCACCGGCCCTTGAGTTTTGATTGCAGGTCTGGGCTGGAAAAATATGATCCTGTGCGGCTTTGGAAAGGGCGCTGGTGTGGCATTGTATGCGGCCCTGATGAAGCTGATCCCGCAGCCGGTGGGAAAAAGGGAACAAGATTCAACGTCGCATTCGAGTATGTTTTCGCACTTAGTAGAAGCATATTATAAGAGCTATGAGACTGTTATCCTTGTTGTGCAAATCCAAGACGCATACACAAGTTGATGGATGGTCTTTGCATCGGATTTTGTGTACAATGATGTACAATGTACAGGGTATGTTTATCTACATACTTTCTGAGCCAATCCTTCGCACTATGTTTCTCCGTGCAGGTGTCTGCCATGATCTTCTTTAGTCCAATTGAGCCTCATCTGAATGGTGACCACGTTAGACAATGTGCCCAGTTTGTGATCAAACTAGATGGAGACGGGTTGGACTGACCCTGTTTGGACTCACTCACCTGTTTTTGTATTGCCGTTTATTTACCCAGAAAATAAATCCGCGAATCAGGGCGCTCCAGTGGCCAAGCAAATCAGCTTTGACTTCTCATTTATAAAGGATAGGAAGGTTCCTGCGACATGCCATTGTACCTGAGGAATCTTGGAATTTGAAATCACATGAAATCACTGAAATCACTGTCGTACCTGTCGTCCTGGGTACCTTCAAGGGCCGCGCTGAGTTTTCCGTTTGCACATCTTTACCGAATCTTTACCTGCTTTGAGGTGGCGTTCCCAGGCTACCTGGCAGAACGCCTTGGCAGCATGGCTCGTGATACGAAAACTGCTGGGATGCCTAGCCCGATCGGTTGGGACGAAGTGCTTAGGCTTAGGGACCATTCGGAATATCCAACTCGTATCGACCTTTGCAAGTTTAATGACGCCGCAAAGCTTCTGGCAATCCGGATCAAGTAGCACTCACGCAGGCTTCTGCCGAAGAGGTCAGTCCTTTCCGTAAAAGAAGCAAGCAAGCAGAAGTGTGTATGCCATGCTGGATAAGTAGTCGCCTAGGTTTTGTGTCATACCAACACCAAGGCGGTGCATAAATGTGAATTATCACCACACCGTCCCATACATTGTATGGCGGAAGTCTCAAGAGCATAAAAATCCTGTTGTTTTCGGCTTGTTTTCCCTTTGTTGATTTTAGGATTTATAACGACCGCAAGCAGTCTTAGGATGTCTTAGGTTGCAACAGGATATCCTTATCTTCACACGCTTGGATTTAATCAAACCGTCAGGTGAAGACCTTCATCGTGTGGGGCAACCGCAACAAGTCCACCCCAGGCACTGTCCTTTTCTGAATAGAAATCAAAACACATGATGCCTTTGACACTTCAACTCACATTGTACTTCTATACATTTCTATTTATTTCTGAAGAAGTCCGACATAGTGCCGCAGACATTTTTTACATTGCTTGACTCAAGGCCGGATCAGGTTTCCTGCTGTCGCAGGACATGATGGCTGCAAAGACTGGGAGACATTCTAGATTCTAGCTGCACCAAATATGGACTGCAAATGTCACTGGCCACCAGGCTCCTACCGGCAACTTCTGGCCCAGGCGCTTCGAAAGGCACCCGAGGTGGGACTTGATCAGTGCTGTTGGAAGTTGTTTCAACATTTTTCATTGAGTAGTTATCTTAGGACCTGTCCTTTGGCAGCTTGTGGCACTTGAATATGCATGCAATAGACACTTATGCTTATGCTCGTCCTTCTTGTTGCTATCTTTGATTTGATTTGGCCTGTTTTTGTACATATTGTGATGCACTGGTAGTATTTTTGTATGGGGTCCCAATCCCAGAGACACATTGGTTTGCTAATTGAAGGTTCATCATTTTGACTTTTCATCCCTCAAGGCATTCCCATGACTGGCACTTGGTTTCATTGATGTGCAAAGCAAGCTGGAACCCAAACAAACAAAGAGTGGAATTTCGAAGTGTTTGAGTTTGCTGCACACATCTATATATACTTCTTTAAGTTGCTTCAGTTTAATGTTTTTTTCGCTGCAAACCTATTGTTGCAGGTGCACTTGACTCCTGACACTCTGCCGGAGGGCGACCACACCTTCGATGTGTCTTGCAACAACAAACAGGAAACAGTGTGGCAAAGTCTTCTGAAAGCCCAGTTTAAACACGCGCAAAGTTAGTGTGGCAACAGCAAAGTCTGAAGCGCATGTTATAATGGCTGAATTGATTCAAGGGAGATGTTTCTAGTACAGCAAAGCACTACATTTTATGCTAAACATATCTAAAAATCATGGTTTCCTGTAGATTGTTCCTTAAAGCAATCCTGTAGATTGTTCCTTAAAGCAATCCATTGATAAAAGGTAGAAGCCCTGTCGCCCCTTCTCGTGTTGCATTTCTTTGCTCACATTTGGGCAAGAATAGTAGTCCGCAGACCATCTGCATCACGCATTTTCACCATCACTCAGTGTTGAATGTGCAAGGAACGTCGAGTATGGATGATAGGCTCCGTTAATCATTTGCAACTCCCCCCATTGCTAATCTTTTGGTGCTGAAGAACGCAGTGCTCTCAAGGCTTCCCAACCAACTGTAGCTGCGGAACCACAATAGACACCGGTTGAACTGCAAAGAAGTCTCATATGCTGGTGACTTTCTCATGGATATGGCCACAAGCTCACTGTCCGGATAAGTGCAAGACCCGAAGTGATCCATGGCACTAGACGCTCATGCTTTTGGTGCACCCCGATATTTAAGGATACATATCAACATGACATGATGTTGACTGATTGGACCTTAGAAGAGCCAGGCCTGTCCAAGCCTGGCCAAGCCCACAGTGTGGGATGAACTCAGCCTTTCCGGCAATTTTCCTCCCCGCTCCCTCTATCTGTTGCACTTTGCTGTCTGCACACTGTAACCAACAAGATCAAGCTCCTCGCGGTGTCTGCGCAGCTACCCCTCCTCCGACAACAATGGCTCAGACCCGTGGTTCAAGGATAACCAACGCAGCGCCAATCAGCATAAAAGCCAAATGCATCAACACTGGTCATCTCCCTCGATAGCCAGTGCTAGCATGCTTTATTTTGAATCTCAATCCATGATGAAACTCTCCAGAGTTGCGGGGGGCTTCTTAATTTTTAGAGGGGTATTTTTGAGCTTGGCCTCAATGCCCGCGATCTTGTTTTTTCCTTTAATTCCCCAATGTTTTCCTTCAATTTATGAGCCACAGTCTACTTCAATATAATTATATACATATACTACTTATACATCAGGATACTCTTCAACTCTGCACTTCTTTGCAGTTGGCTTTGCAGTTGGCTTTGCAGTTCGGTTTGAGGTGAAGAGTTTTGGAGTGCTCAGCTCTCTGCTGCCACTGTGCTTGCCTCGATGAGACCGATGACACAATGGCCTGAGCTGAGCCAAGTGAGCCTCCCACTTGGGTCATAGCGACAGGCTTGTGGGAAGCTGGTTTTGAGATTACGTTTGGATGGCTTGAGGACCAATATAGACGAACTTAGACGGTACAAGTGAGAACCTGATTCACCCAGTCCATTTTTGGTGTATATGTTGGTTCAATCCTGGATATGCTCAGAGGATGCACAAAGCTCTTTTCTTTTCCTCAGGAGCGCATTTGTGCACATTTGAAACCATTGGAGGAGGTGCCAAAGCTGAGAAACATATCCTCCCATCCCATGACATCTTCACTTTTGCTTCAGAGACATCTGTTTGTTCCAACAAGTGACGGAGGGAGGGCTGTCATCTCTTCCTGAGCCGCAACCGAAGCCGCTTAAGTCAGTTGCAGGTGGAAAAAAAACATAGTTTGTGTGGGGGCGTTGGGATCACAGACTTGGACTGTTGGAAGCCAGTTTTAGTTACAGTTAACTGGCCTTCTATTTTGGTAGATAGTTGTACTCATGACTGTAGTCAGCCATCTTCAAGTTGGCTGCCGATAGATGTACCCTGTTAAAGATGTCTGTCCCTATTTGTCAGTTGATCTATGAGTAGTTTGTTTATCTCATTATTTTTCCACATCTTTGATTTGACTGATAGGCAGAAATTTCAAGTTGAAGGCCTGATCATGCGCATGTCAATGTCTGAGGACGGCAATTGCACGAGAAGACCTCGGCGCAGTTGGCTATCATCTCTCAACAAGTCTTGTTCTCAAGAGCAGGCAATGTGACGAAGTCATGCTGGTTCGAAAAAAGCAAGACACGACACACTTTCACTCACAAGTTCCTTCTCACATCCCAGTGACTCCATATGTTCACTCATCCAAGGTCGCAGAAATGCAGAAGATACACTTCAATGGCGCTCACAGCGTGTGAGACCCCAGCCTTAGCATATTTTAAGATCTGAAAAAAAGTAAAATTTAATATAAGATAATCTAAGATAATCTAAGATAATGATACAAAATGATACATTGAGATTATGCATTGCAAAGGATGTGGAGAGGTCGACTTCCTGGGTCATGGACTTCCTGCAGAACTCAACCCCCCAAGCTGTGATCCTTTCACACATTCCCTTGGCTTTGTGCGCCTTTGTGCCACTAGTCACATTAGTCTGACATGACTTTGCCTCAATTGCCTCAATTGTATTCAATTGTGTATTTTAACTATTCTCACGATGTACTGTATTGTTTGGCAGTCAGTTCGAAGTTGCTTTCAAGCAAGTAAACAAAGATTAATGTGACCGCATCAAGGCAGCAATTATTTGTTGCAAAGTGGTACCATGACATGCCATGCTTGAGTCATCCCATCCCTTTGCATGCTTCAGATTCGCCGACATTGCAAATCTGGGTTCTGCTCGTAACAAAGCTTGACAACACCATGAATTTGGAGGACAGTAAGTGACGGTAAGCATCAAATGATATCAAATGCATCAGAGAGATGCAAGACAACTTACTTGTAGCATCAAATCAGACCTCTTTCTCCGGTGCCGCGATTTGCAGCTTCATTTACATTCATTTACCATCTTCATTTGTGAAACTGCAGGCTGCAAATATGGAGCCCCAAAGCAGGACTTCCAGGTGTCTGCTGCTGGCGTTGACAGACTCATGTTCCAATGAACATTCCTGTCCTCAAACCATATCTACAATACCAGGGCATGCCTTCGATACGGTGGCTCTTGCTGTGGAATATGTGCGAAAAGAATCGAAAAGAGCTCTGTGTTTGGCTGTGATATTTCCTCGTAGGTCCGACCGATACATATATACATGCACATGCAGACTGTATGAATGCACATTCAAAAAGTATCAATCTCTCTCTCTCTCTGTATATATATAATATATCAATCTATCTATCCTTTTCTCTTGCCATCTTTCTATCTCTATCTATGTATATGCATACATACATAAGTATACAGTATACGTGCATGTAAAAGTTGAATGCAGAAAATGATGATCAGTCATAAGATGTTGGGTTGCTTTGTTTTCAGGCGACCCATGCACACAGACATGTAATGCACGTAGGGGCCCACACTCGTTGCCACAAAAAATGCCAGCCAGCTCTTGGTCCCTCTTGACCTCTTAGTCTTAGGACAAGCAGGCTGTTGTGGGTCCATCCTTTGGTATAAGGACTCCAACCAACCTCTGCATCCCTTTACACTGAGTCCTTCTCATCTTCCATTCATTCTCCAGTCTTCCAGGCCCTCCCACCTTTTTTTCTTTGAAATCTTGGAACCTGAGCACCTTTGCAATGAAAAGCACGTCCTGCCCTCAAAGGGAATGCAAAACATGGAAGGATGGATTAATTGAGCAGTGACCTGGCAAGCGCCGGACTTGAAAACATATGTGCTTGCACAAGCATAGGCACATGTATTGTATCTATATATAATATATATATATATATATATATGTATATATATATATATATGCATGTGCTTACATATTATTATACCCTCAGGCCGCCTGGTTCGCCGTCCGTGTTATCGACAATGTTGCGGTGGGTTTGGAGTGGGGGTGGTTTGGGGTTGGAGGGGGGTTTTAGGGGGGGTTGGGGAGGCGCAATAACGTTCCAAGAGGCTGCGTCCTGAGCCATTGCGTCGTTAAGGGTGGGCTGGCTGTCGATTGCTGCTGTGGTTACTATACGTTTTCAGGGTGGCGTTGCTACGTTGATACTAGATCGATGCAGTTGCTACATTGATGCTAGATCGTTGCTACGTTGTCAGGAAGGAGTTGCTACATTGATGCTAGATTGTTCCTGATTTTGCAGGGAAGGGTTGCTACATTGATGCTAGATCGGGGCTACATTTTCAGGGTGGCGTTGCTACGTTGATGCTGGATGGTTGCTACGTTGTCAGGGAGGGTTTGCTCCATTGATGTTACGTCGTTGCTACGTTTTCAAAGACAACCAGGACTCAAAACTGTCCTCCAAGCACTGCAGGTGCACAGAAAACAATGTTCCAAAGGCATCGTGCGAACTAGCCCTGCAGATTGCCATGAAGCAAAGAAGCTGCCGTGGCTGAACGGATGAAACAAATGGCATTGGAGGCGATGGCGAACCAGACGGCGAACCAGACGGCGAACCAGACGGCGAACCAGACGGCGAACCAGACGGCCAGCCCGTAATTATATATAATAATATATATATATATATGTATACACATATTATAGATATTATATTTAGGTATAGATGTGCCAATGTGCATAAGTCCTGCATCATTGTAGAGCGTATGCAACAGTTTGGATGCCATGTGCGAAGGTTACGCGCTGCAATGTGACGCAGTCTAGTGTTGTGTGCTAGGCTGTCATGCACCAAATGATTATAATGTAACAGAAAGTAGCAATATAGTGTAGTATAATGTGTTTTCATGTATATAGTGTAACGCGCAATGCCCTCCAAAATGTTTAATGTAATGTATTTGTTTTTGGCACTGTAACATCTCTGTTCATACCCCACACATCCACATGTGATGTTTGTATGTACATTGTGCAACGATTTATGCAAATTTACACTTTCGAAGTGGTTTGTGTCCTCAACAACCAGTTGATTCTATCCTGCCTTTATCTCCATAGGGAAAAGGTGGATGGTAGAGACGAGACAGACTTGCTGACCATCAACCCAGGTGCTCAAGGATCGAGACAGATAAAAAGAAAAATGAACTCACCAAGTTGCTTCCAAATTGCTTCCAACGAATGGCACAAACTCTTTTAGAGTCCCATTCTTGCGCATCAAAGTTGGATTCATATCAAAGTTGGAACTTACAAAAGAGTTTTTGGACATTCTTCGCATCACGTGCTGCCATGGGAAAACTTTCTGTGCGGTGTGAGTTTGTGGAGGGCTCCAGCAACAAATTCTGGGAGTGTGCCGGAGACTGGATGGAACTGCATGAAACGACAAACTTTGCTTTTAGTTCACAGTATAGTTTGCGGTTCTATTTTTTTTCCTCATGACAAATTGAACCATTTCGCTGTTTTTGCTTTACAGATCTTTGGATGGATGAATCTACAAAACTTGGCAACAGTCTGCAATAGTTGTTGTTGACGTGTGAGCTGCATGCCGCACTGAGTGCACTGTGTGGGTGGCAATTTTAAACCAATTTTCTCCTGATTTGCTAATGAGGTGTCCAAGATGGAGTTTCTGTCACCTCAAGCCATGGCAAGATCGGAGGTGGTTTGTTTTGTTTTTGCGTGTTTGTTGGAACAAAGTGGGATTGATGGGGCTTGGAAGACTTCAAATAGTTAGATAAGAGAGGAGTTTGGAACCGCAGTTGCGAGTGGAATCAAAACCAGAAACGCATTGTAAAAAACGGGTCAGGTAAGCTCAAAAGGCGCCATCACAAGCCTAGCGTCATAGCGTTCATCAAACAAATCAGGTCGAGGGATGCAGCGGTAGGATGTGTGAAACAGCAGAAGGGCACTTCTGCGAAGGTTCTCCCAGTTGACATGGAAGCTGGAGATACCGGAAAACATCATGTTGTGAGGAAAGACGCTCATCCTTACTGATGCCCTGCTTCTGGCTCTAGATTTCTCCCTTACTTGTGAGATTTCAGGTGCTCCGACGCAGATCACAAAGACCTTTCCCAGCGAAGCCAAGGTAGGACCTGGGAAAGGTTTTTGAAAAGATCATTTCACCCACCATGCATAAATTTAGCTTTGTGCCGGCCCTAGAGCTTGGACGCTAGTAGAGAGCAGTCGTATGTGATAGGCAGTCAGAACAGCAAGCAGGAGTGGTCACCACATTTGAAGCTTGAAACTCCAAATATATTATGTATCTAATACAATATGCTTTTAAGTTAAGTCAGCATGCGAATCCTTCCTATTGAAGAGCCAAAATGGTGAGGTAATGCTAGTCGAGCAACTTGTGCTCCTTTTGCACACCAATTGAGAGGCCAAGAACTTCTTCCACTCGCAACTGGAATCAAAGCTAAAGAAAGGCCAGCCTAAAAATGGGCAGCACACTCATTCCTGAAAGAAAATTCAGATGCCTGTGGAGTCGCAGTGGAAGTAACCCGAAGTAGCGGAATTCGGCCTATGTCATACTTAGCAGCTTGGATCGGTGCATTCACCTGTAGCGGTCAGCAGTCGTTGATGCTGTTGCGTGAAGAGATGCGTAGGAAATCAAAAGAACAAAATCAGGACGGGTCACTACAGAGGGCCAAATGGCCAGTTCAACATGTAGGGCTTGGAGGATTGTACTGCCCTATGAAGACAGGCTTTGGAGCCTCCCTGCATCTCCACAGCAACCTTTTGGGAATCGTCGTTTCCATTCGTTTTCTATTCGTTTTCCATTCGTTTCTGCTGGAGAGGTTACACTGAAAGTGGCAAGGCCAAGACCATCGGCAAGGGATTTGGCAAAGCTCTGCCCAAGGCCGCTAGTATTATGAAAGTCGCTATGAAAGCTGCGGTGAAGAAGACTGCCATGAAAGCACCTGGGCCGCGCATTTCTCCAAGCTAGTGCAGGTAGTGTCACTGGTGGCCAAGGCATTTTTTTCCCTGCACACGCCTGTTCTGCATTTTCAAGGATACCAAAAAAATCCAAGAAACAATTGGAAGGAATCAGTTTCATTCAGTTTCTAGATTGTGTTGTGTACCATGCATGCTTTTTAGGCAGTGCTTGTTGCAAGTAGCAGTCTCTCCAGTGCAGACTACGCTGGAAATTCTAACACAAATACAGGTAGATATGGAGTCAAATCTGTTATATACAAGGTGTTTGGAAGCTTGAACAGTATTCAAAGTAGTTTCTTTTCTCCCAGCCATATACAGAGACAAATCATGACAAAACAGATAATTCACCAGCAGTCAGCAATTCAGTCACTAGTCTATTCACTCAGTCTCCCAAGTCCCCACTCGCCAAGCCATCGTGGCACTCACTCACCCACTCAGTACCTATACGCAAAGTCAAGATCAAGAAACTCGGACATGGCTTTGCCGAGCTTTTCAAGCAAGGCATATGCAGAGTTTGTCAGAGTTTGTGATTTGTCTTCCCCACGTAAAACACGTGCCTACATCATTGGAGGGAACCTCTGCTGTGCGGCAAGCAAAGCTATGCAGAGTTGGTGGGCATTTTTTGTCACAATCGTTCCTACTGGGTCTATGGTGCAGAATTTCTGTATACAATATATTTACTGCATACTCCACCAAGACCAAGTCAGTGCATGTGCATGATGTGCTTTCTTATGGTTGAGTGAAGAAGAGGGAAGAGCAAAGGGTACGGATAAACCAAGAAACCAAGACAAAATCAAACCTTTTTCTTTCGGTTTCCCTTTTCCTAGGGGTTTCCTTGCTGTTCAAGACTACTGGGCCCTGCATGGACGCTGCTTGTCTAGTCCTTCCTGTATTGCTGTTGCATAATCAGTATGCTTAAGGACAACTGCAAAATCCATCTTCGACCACTATTCTGAAACACGTACAATGCGCCCCATTCAAAACATGACAGCCACCATGGAAGAACACACACACACAGACGCACACACGTACCCCTGGAAAAGCTTCTTTCCGCTGCCTGCACTTCAAAGCAGTCAACCCAGATCTCCCTGTGCCCAGGCAACCAAGCCTAGTGGAGGCGCAGATGCAGAGTCCGTGCGGTTGTGGCGTGGGTTGAAGGGGAGCGGCTTTGTTTGTTGTGACGCCTTTTTTCCGTGTTTGTCCAACTCCTGGAGGGTGGCCTGTTGCAGACTTCTGCAGCTGCACGTGACAAACATTTTGAGGACCGGTTGCTCCGGGATATTCAATTTATTCAATTCCTTATACTTACATTCCATTATATTCCTTAAATCTAGCAGTTGCATTTCATTGAGGGTCGAGGCGTGCTTGCCATCCCAGGCTGCGGCCAGATGTGAGTGGTGTGCAATGATCCCACGACTGCTAGATGTTTGGTAGCCCCCTTACCAGATCAGAGACTCGTCAAGAATCTCGTGGTTCTGAGTAAGCATCAATGATTCTGTCTTTGATATTTGTTCGAGCGATATCCTTTCAGGAATCTAAGGCTATCATTGCAAGTTCCCTTTAAAGGTTCTCCACAAGGGTGCACGCGCACGGAGAGACAATATAATGATAATGGCTTTCAACCGCATTTGTGAAAGCTGCAGACAGCCATAAGAACACTGAACATATATGAACATATACTAGTGATCATGGGCATTCATGGACTACTTTTAGATTCTTGCCCTTTTCATGTGGTGATGCAATGATGCAGGTTTGTGTGTGATTACGAAGTCGTGCTGACTGTATAAACCAAAAACAGGTGGAAAGCTCAAAGGAAAGACTTTGTGCTTCACTGGTGCCCTGGCCATCAAGCGCTCCGTCGCTACCACGCTGGCGAAGAATCATGGGGCCAAGGTCACTGGGACTGTTTCGAAAAACACGGAACCTTGGCTACGCAAAAAGACTACCTGAATAATTGAACATCATTGAACTACTGCATATTAGCACAATGTGCTTGTCACACAGTCGTTTTGATTCCACGATCATGGTAGGATGTGATGAGTCCGACTTAGCAGACTGTTTGTTTTTTTCATTGGTTTCTATATTTCCGGTGTCGTTGTAGGTGTAGGAATCACGCGCACACACACACAAACATCCAATGAGGCACAATGCAAAAGGCTTGCTAGTGGAACAACATCTTGGTGCGAGTTATGTGATGTGAGAAAAGACACTGGAGTGGCACCTTCTTGTTGATACTTACTACAAAGCATGGTAGATCGGCAGGGAAACCAGAAAGCCTCTGCTTCAATATGAATGGGACAGTGTTCTGTGTTCTGTGTTCTGGTTGCAAGTATTGACATTTTAGATTTTAGATGGTGGATGGCACAGATTTGTTTCACTGGACGTGCGCTCCTTCCTAAGACTGATACATTTGTTTTACCGGTGCCTCTACAGTTGGTCCAAAGCAAGTGAAGGATAGTGAAGGTATCTGCGTTTAGACTCACGCTCAGAGGAGAACCTTTCTCAAACATTTGCCGTTAAGTCGTTATATGACTTTCAGTTCCTGATGTGCCATTGGGCTTTGTGCCCACAACAACTCACTAAGGACATTCTGGTGGTGGGCCAAGATGCTGGATCCAAGATGCTTGACTTGCAGATAGCGTGGTCAACAGTAGGCTTCAACGTTGATAAAGTTGCATGCGACGTGCATGGTGTTGTCATCCAGAAGACTTTTATTTGAGAGCTAGCTTTGCACCAAGCTCAGAAGACACAATACTAGGGTATATCCTGCGCTCTAGAGCTAATTTGCCAGAAGCAAAAGAAAACCATCTTTCCGTGTGCTGCAAACCTCCATGGAAGGATTGTATCATATTGTATCACTTGCAGACACATTCCACATAGTTCCTTGCACGGCCAGATCGTCGGAGGCCAGATCGTCGGGGGCATGGCTCAGCTAAGTGTCGGGGCCATTTTACAAATTTCAGAATTTGATTTATAGGGTGTATGTGGCTGTATGTGGCTGTATAAGTGTATAATGCACTATAATGCACTATAATGCATTATAATGCTGTATAGGCTGTATAGGTATATACTCGTTGCCATTTCGATACATTTTGTCTGAGGATCTTGAAGGGATCATCCTCAATCCAATACTGGGAGCCCTGTCTTGGACTGCTGGAGGGGTCTGGGGAGGCCTTAACCTGGACTGCTTGGTCCAATTCTATCACTTGTTGTCAAAGGTGTAAGACCGCGTCGTTTATGGTAGCTGTTCACTCGGATCCAATTTATTGTGAATTTTGACAGCATGTTGAGGTAATAGAGACCAAACTCATTCATCACAATTGAGGATATGGAAGGATCTGCAACCATCATAGCTGATAGGCATTGTGAACTTTGGAAAGATGCCATAAGCAGCTCCTTCAGGCTGTCAGTGACTATTAATGATTTATACACTTAGAAATCTTACCAAAAGGGCTTCGAATATCTTCGAATATCTTAGTATCACCTAAGGATGAGAAGAAGTTCCTCAAGGTGGTCGGAATGAAATGAGGGATTCACAGTCAGCAAGGGTGCGTGAAGGGGACAAGGATCAAGAAAGCTGGCAGAGGAGAGCGGTTTTCAAGTGCGGACGGAAAGAAGCTGCTCGCGTCCGCAATCAATCGATTTATGTAGATACTGCATTTTTTCACTGCGACACTTGAGAATCGTAAGACGAGTGTAAAAAAGGGGGATGGCTTGTAGGAGTTCAGGCAAGAGTTGAGAGCATAAGAAATAGGTTACAGGTTGATCCTTTTTGGTGCTGTTTGTGTGATTATAGACAATGGGATCAAAAACACAGTGACCTTGTTTTTTCATTCAGAATGCTACCATGCCTTCTGCTGGGCGGTGTGGAGCTTTTCCGGAAGAATCGCAGAAAGGCATGCAGAAAGGGGTAGTTGTACGTGCTGGAATCTGGAATGGTCTCAATATGTTGCATGAATTGCATGAATATGTCATTACCTCCACAGCAGGTCAGAAGTGGTCTATGCAGTTCCCTTGCAAATGTCCAACTACGAGGCTGGTTTGGCAGAATCCATCAATTCACACATATTGTATATATATATATATAAATATAGATACGCGGGAACTGTTTGTCTTGCCGCTTGTCATTTTTAATGTGGTCGTATTTGAAGTTTTTACATGTGGTTTGACGTTATTCTCAGCCATGAATGAGCTTGGCTGCGAACAAACTCCAGATCCCTTTCGTCATGAATACAAGTTCACACAGACGTATGTATATATGTACACACAGAGCTCTTATATCGGATATACATACACACCTGCGGCTCCTGTCTTGGTGGTTCATGCGTCTTATATGATTGGAGACAGAGAAGAGCTGGCTTATAATACAAACATGAATGAGTGAAAGATTGAAAGTCGATCAGACTTCAAGGCTAACTGGTATGTCTTTGTTTGCTTTTCAGATATCTGCTGTTTCTCTGTTTCGAGAGCCACCGTTTGACCTCAGGCGGCGCAGGATGCAGGCTGGGGGGGGAAAACTAAAACTAATTAAGCATGGCCGGTGAGGCAATCTGGGCCTAATTCTTGTGGTATGACAAGAAGAGCCTACAAATCAAGTTTTCTATTCGATTCTTTTTGGCAAGTTTCGGGTCTGGTGCTGCAACTTGCACATCGAGCTTTTTCCTCGCTCCGCTCACATGCAAGGCCTACTAGAATCAAACGAGCCACAGAGTCTTTGCAGAGTTCAGCATGACTCCCAGCACCGATTGAGCCAGGCAAGGCAATGAAGACAGCAGAGCCAAGGCAGATTTTGCGATGATGTGCGGACATCAACTCCACAATCTTAGCTATGGCCAGCTAACGTGCCCAATGCTGCCAAACACTTTAAGGGACTCAAGCAAAAAAGCTGGTCATGCCCTGTGGTGCGAGCGGGTGAGAGGCGGTAGAGGTTGTGGAGCCCGTTGCCAACGCGAATGGTCTCTTACACTAGCTTCCTGTCAATCGGTGCAGGTTGAAAAGGCACCGACATATGAACACAGTTAAAGGTTGTACATCCATTTATACAGCTCTAAGCACGTTGTATGTGTTTATTTTACCATGCTTTGGGCTTTGCTTGGAATACCGTCCAATCCCCCTCCAATGCCTTTGAACAAGATGAACAAGATGAACAAGATGCGTTTGAAAAAGATGCCTTTGTTATGCCTTTGTTTCTTGGATTGTCCCACAGTTGTTATGCCCCAGGCCTTGGGTGCCACCGCTGCAAAGTTTTCCATCACCAGAGATCCACGAGGAGAACCGACGTCAAAAAGCAGCTGTTGCAGAATCCATCAGAATCCATGGACAAACATGCAACATGTATACTATATATACTGTATATATATATATGCATAATTATGCATATAATATCATATAATTATGAATATATTGGACATGCTTCCCTATCTTCGCTACTGGTATCGCAGCGTATCACATTGTGCGGTTTTGAGACTTTTGGATACCCCTTTCGCGTACGAGGGAAAGCTGAAGATCAACATGGCAACATGAAGTTGTTTAATCTGCACTACTTCCGAAGGATGTCAAAACCTGTATGCCTGGGGTTGAGGTAATTGACCGAAAGACATGCAAGACATGAACATAGACAAACGTTTGAGTCCGAAGAACTGACAAAGCCCCAACAAGGGTGAAACCGTGAACTTATCCAAACCAAAACGGAAATCAATGAGGAAAGCTTCTTAGAAAGATGTCAATAAAGTCTGTGACACCCAGTCAAAGTCTTTACAGCAGTGGCAGAGGCAGATGTACATTAACTCTAGTAGCGCACCATTGAGAACAAATTGTGTCCTCTGCATCTAGAGACGTGAGCAACTAGGTGACGAGGTGATGCTTCACGGCCTCAAGAACAAACCGGAACAAACCAAAACACAAGGGCCAAGGCTGACTTGTTGGGCCACTTTGAGCACCGTATATATGTATATATATAGTATACACGTATAGATTTAGCACTTTCACCTTTCTTTGTGTTTTTTGCAAGGAGGTTGTGATGCTGAAACTTATTGCCGGGATCAAGCCGATTTGCTTTGTACATGAGCCTCCTCTATGTACATTTACATACGGTGAATCCGTAGGCATAGTATAGCTCCTATGTTTGCAACATGCTAGACTGCACATGCTTTGAAAGCAGTGCTTTTGTTGTCTTGTGGTATTTGAAGCCTTACGGTCACGCTGTGCCAAGCACTTGTCAATTACAGAGATGAAAGGGCTTACAAGGGGTCGCGCAAGACTGTTTGAGATATTTTGAGGATGAGCGGAATGCAACTCGAACACTGTCGGGGTACATGACCCACCAAAGAGCCTGGAAAACTCAGTCAACTCGAGTTCTCGCACGTTGAATTTGCAGCAAGGAACTGACCAGTTGGTTGCATCTGTATGTCACGAAAGATTTGGAGCTTGAGCTTGAAATTTACAGGTCCTGGTGAGTCGGCCCTCCCCAGGCTAGATCATGTTGGTTCGTGATGGCGTTTGTTTGTCAATAGCTCTCACATTTTTTTTGGGAACACCCCTTTCTCAAGCTTGCATCTCCAGGTCTCCAATCTGTGCTCACCTAGTGTCCACTACCTTCAAATTTCAGCTTAGACTCGAGCAACGGGAACTCACAATTGAACAAAGGATGGACGGTGTGAAAACCAGCAGAAAATAAAATTTGAAGATTCAGATGGGGCTGTCAATCTGCAACGTTTCCAACGCTGAAGAGTATCGAGCAATATGAAGCATGGTATGAAGAAGTATGAAGAAGTACGGAAAAAAACACACGATTTCAGGTCACAGACGACTTTGTGAAGAAAGACTTTCAGCCCAGCCAGGTTGGGGAGCACAGTTTTTTTCCCCCCCTGATGCATTTGATGCCGACTGTTGCAGACGTGTATAGGTTCAAAGACCATTTCTCTCGTGGAGAGTTCTGGCTAGTCTGGTTGAGGGCTAGGCACTGTCCATGATAGACTTTAGGAGCTGCGAACGTGTAGATCCAAAAATGCGTTTGAGATGAGAAGCAAGACACCTCTAAAGACCCGTTCCTTTAGAAGTTAGAAGCTCAGATGTTTCTTGGAGCTTTATGAATTCAGCATTGGTTTTGAGTACCGTATAGCCAAAACTGTGGTGTTGTCAAATAGGCATACTGTGTGTCTTATGAACTCTTATGCATTCTATGATATTCTATGACTCATCTTACTGTAGGAGGGTCCACGGATGTCCCACGGCAGGTGCTTTTAGCGAACAACAGCTGGCAATCTTGTTCCGCGACTACCGATGCGGCTGCAGAGGAACTTCTGGGGCAATTCAAATGACGGAATCCGACGGAATCCGACGGAATCCGACGGAACTGCAAAAGTTTTCAGTTTTTTGTGCAACTCCCATGTCAGGTCTCGAAGTGTTCGAGGGAGTATAGACTCTAAGTGAATTCCGTATAGATTGTGAGTGGAAAAAGCATGACATATATTTTGGAAATCGACTTGGAGATCCTTAAATCGTGATTTCTTTGAGAAGAATTGGTTTCAGGCAGTTGGCAGTCAAGTGTCCTCCTCACCCACAGCGTTGGCAGCGCAAGTTGTCACTGTTGTGTCTTTGGCTGCAGCAGGTGCTTTTCCATGCGATCAGGATGTGATTCGACCGAAAGTTTCTATGATCTCCTTGCTGCCACAAATCATTTCAGTATGATGCCATGCTATTGGGGTATGGGTGAAAGCCTGAGGGACCTTTCAGGAATCGTTTTACAATGCTGCTTTCGTCGATTTCGAGACATTCGTAAACATGTTTGAACAAATAATCCTTCTGGCAGTCCTTTCTTCAGCTTCATCGGCTAACTTTAGTTTGTCTAGCGGTCGGTTTGGCAAGTATACAGCTGGTTCAGAGTGAAGGGAGGCTTCCTATCAATTGCATTCAAACCAAAGCAATCATGGACATTCTTGTGAAAAGCAGGGTTCCTAGTGACTAGTGGTGCCAAACTTAATTGATTCTAGGGTGTCAGTGTGTGTAATGAATATTTTCGCATGTGGCAACACAGTATTTTTCTTTATTTTTCTGTTTAACCTGCAGAAACATTTCGCAACTGACGAATTGGAAACCTATCCATCAGCCAAGGCCAGCAACACGACCTTGGCCTCGGATGTGCGAGAGCTCACCGAGGTATGTTCCCCGATTTTTTCCTTACCGGTTTTAAGCTGACGTCCTCCGTGAAACATTTCGAAACCGAGACTTCAGAATTCAATAGAGTTCATATTTTCAAAACTCTTTCAAGATCTTTCAAGAAATCAGCCTGAAAAAAGCAATGTATGCAGCATCAGTGCAGCGATTCGCACAGGGCAACATTTCACATTGATATTATGGTAGAATGCATGATACCATGCTTGATTGAAATAGAATCTGGGCAGTGACAAACCACTGGTTTTGCCTTTGATTGGCCTACTTTTTTGATCTTTTTTGCACAAAAACTGCTCTCCCGATGTACACTTTATCTCTTGAGATCTAAGACTCCAGAAGACTCCAGAAGGACGTTAGAATCGTTAGAAGACAGCACGTTGGAACAGAAACTCTTGGGATCTCTTGGGCACAGGTGGAGACTTGGTCCATTGGCGATGCTAGGAGGTCGGCGAAAACGGCGGAAACGGATTTGATTCAGCTGCAGCTTGGTTCCAGTTTCAGACACTTGGATACACTTCGAGAAGAGTCAGATGAGTCAGCTATGTTTGAAGTTGTGTGTCAACTGTGTCAACTGCTCATTGACAAGGTGTCAAAAATCAAGTCACACATGTTTTAGCACCGCAGTGTCATGGAATCATGGAAGACATTTTGTTACCCTGGGATTCGACAGATCTCAGCTTGTTGGACTCACGATGCTTGACGCAGCCTTGGCGAAAAGCAAGCATCAGAAGTGCATCAAATGCCGTTGGCATTTTCAGAGTAGACACTACGTATGTACATCTATAATATTCTATAATCATCTATATACATAGAATTACATCGATCCACACACCACCGGCCAAAGACGAGCAGACTCTGCAGGATGCCAGTTGTTGATGCTCCCCGAGTCAACTTTGACACAAGGGTGGAACTGCTCAGTTGGTAAAGATGTAAGGGCAAGAGCCAAGGGTCCAGGTGTAAGCAGGAGCAGAGGGGCCATCTCCAAAGACTTCACAGAAGTGCAAAAACCGGGTCATAAGTCATGAGTCATAGTCGTAGTGAGTCATAGCATTTAAAGTTTTCATGAGAGCCTTTTGAATACTTATCCAACTTGCTGGGTTTTCGAACCAACGCAATTCCACCCTGTTTCTGGACACCCTCTTTCTGCCTCAAGATTGGGTCCTTCAAGTGAATTCAAGCAATGACCCTGCAAAACAGAAAATAGCAGGCGCCTACGTCCTGTGTTCCAGCATTGCATGTTGACTGACGAAGAGTTGCTGAGATCTGATTGTTTCTGCTTGTTTGGAGTGACAGTTTAAAACGAAGCATTTGAAGATATCAACCATGAGGTGCAGACTGCATCGTGCGGATCCCAGCGAGAGCTCTACTTAACGTATCCTAAACGAAAACTAATGTCGACCCTCAATCTAGATTTTCAAGGCCTTCCATAAATAAATTAAGTAACGACACCGTTCGAATTTGTTAAACTATGATGAGCGTCAATAGCCCTGGAAGTGCTTCCTTGCTTCGCGCTTTCATTGGGCGAGCCAAATGCGATGGGCTTTGTACAGGCAAAATGCAACTTTCCGTGGGGAACCTTTGAGACTTGCCACTTTTCTGACAAAGTGCCTGTTTAAAGCCGTTGGATCAAAGGCTTTGCAGCACGTCAAGTAATAAGTACTGAGGGCATACAGGACATTGTAAGGTCGGTAACTTGCTGGACTTAGAATTACCACACACCATCCTTTTCCTGGGAGTCCCTCTCACGAGGGAGGCAATCTTTGGTACTGCTTCGCGAAGAGAAGAGTGCTTAGAACCGGGGCGCAGATTAGTTCATGACAGGTTTCAGTAATTGCAAGCCTTCAGACACCAGAAATATCCAGAAAGGGTCCAGCATTTGAAGGAAAGGACCCTGAAGGATGAGAGCAGCCCTCGCTCCCATTCGCAGTGCTTTCCATCGATGCAGAGGTACGCAAACCAGTACAGTCTAGAGATGTCTAAAGATGTCTAGAGTCTCTACGTATCATTTTGACTGCAATAATACTTGAGAGTTTGCTGAACGTTGGAAGTCACACCTTCGATCCTGCCATTTTGGTAGCTCTACTTTTGCACAAGTGATGAGACCTATGATATACGCTAGAGCTGTTGGGGTATCAGCAAAAGATTAGCAGAATGGCATCGCCGCTGTTGTGAAAGGCATGTGGCCTGCACCACTTCAATTCATTGTGATGGTGTGTGTGTTTCCCAGTTCTGTTTGAGGCATAAGCTTCAAGAGTGCTGCAGAACTGCGGAGAGCTTGTCGGTCAAACACCTGGACAGGGCCAACCGCAGGGGAGGCGCCTGGTTATGTCCCTTGGACTAGTTCATGATGGTGACGGGAAACCAGAGCCACAAGGGACTCGGAAGGAAAGACCACAGCAGAAATCAGGCTGAAATGAAGAGAAACACAGAGAGAATGATGAGAATGTGACACAGAGAGAGAGAGAGAGAGATGAGAAAGCAAGACTTTTTTTCAATGCCGCGATACATTGACAGATTTGACAGTGTGGCTGCCAAACTCCCAGGAGAACGGAAAGTGACGAAAAGAGAACGAAAACACCAAACTTATCCAATTTATCCAGAATTCGAGTTAGTTTTGGATGACTTGGATGAGGTGCAATTTGAGGATTCTTGGACTGCCAAAGACTTCGCACATCCTACAAAAAGAAGGTGTAGATTTACTCGTTATCATTTGCTCCTGTCATCTCCTGTCATTATTGCTATTACTTTTAAGTGTCTTATTAAAACCACGGACAACGGCCAAAAACCATTCTACTGTAAGACTCACAATGACCCACAAACTTCCTTCCTAGAACTGTGCTTGAATGCTACAAGGTCCAGGCCAATTTGGTCATCCTCCCAGGCAAGTATGCGGAACAGTTTAGAGACTTTTGCAACTGGGCTCGCATGAGGGGCAGAGTCAGAGACATAAGGAACTGTTGCCAGGATGCCTGATCAAGATTGATCAAGAAGTTTTGATGTCCGAACATCATCTAGTACTTTTGGCATTTAACGTTCTTGTCTGTCCGTGATAAGATTGCAAACACATCCGTGTTTTGTAATTAAATTTAAATGAATTGAGACTCAGTCCTGTAACCTTGTCTCCTTTTGAGCAAATTCGATTGGTGCTGGCAATTCATTTCAACTCGAAACCGGATCAGCTGCATCCACGAGCTTTTTTCGAGGTGTCAAAAATGCAGCGCCGTGCCCCCTCTTGGAGCACACTGGCCCTGGCTCCTTCGAACCTAAACACCTCGCACCCGGTGCAGATCTTCGCAGGGGCCCTAGCGTGTCTCAAAGAGGACTCAGAAGGAAAAGAAGGACAGGATTCCAATGGATTCCATATCCGAAGGATCTTTGGAAAGTCCCGCAGTGCCTCACAGCGGAGTTCCAAATTCGTTGTTGTCCTGCTATCGAAGTGTTTCGGAACTCAAGTGACGTCTTTCACTTTGGCTCCCCCCACATCTATTTTAGTTAGTTTTCCAGATCATTCTGGTAGCTACTTTAAAGTACGTGTACACATGCGGGTTGAGCCTCAATCCACACCTCGCTGCGCAGGATCTTGCAAAAGATCCCTGTAGCAGTCAATTTGATGGGCAAGACAAGGGAGAGCGGTCTCCAATTTTAAATTTATAGAAGAATCTTACGCAAAGGGCCGCAAAGAACCCCTGAAATAAAACAACGGATTCTGATCTTCGTTGGATACGTTTCTGTTTGAGTCAGCAGGTAGAGTTATGAGATCCAACAGTTTTGGCATCGCATCTCAACTCTCCCGTTTGTCCTTGCGGTGGAGGCACAGACTTGCCCAAGTATCATGTCTGGAGAGAAGGCACAGTGGGTCCGGGACAATTACAACTGCAGCTTTTCACTTGCTGTACTTGATTGATTTTGATTGTACTTGCGTGGTTTCCATAGTGGCATGCTACTCCAAATGAATCATGGAGCAGAAGAGAAGCACAAGTTCTATGCATCTTGTTTGTGCTGCATGTGTTTCTTCCCAGTCATACTGTTCATTTTATGAGAACCAGAGTAACCAGAGTCCCGTATTGTTGTAGTTGATGGAAGAAAAGTTTTCAAAGCACAATTCCAGATCCGTGACCTGGCTTTTGTCACATCTTGTCACATCTTGTTACAGGCAAAATGGTGGAGGAAAGACAGGAAGTCCTGGGCCTTTGTGAAGATGATATGAAACATGTCTCAAATTTGCTATGCTGGCCGTCGTTGGGAAACGACAGCCGCAACATGCTGTGGCAACAGTCCCAATGAGATTCTCCAATGAACATAATGAACAATCCTGCTGTCGTTAGAAGATGAGGCACGGCTTTCTTCTCGGATGCTCATTCACGTGGGAAGATCTCCTAGCAGAGGCTTATTTGACCCCTCGCCATGTTGAGGCGCAGACGCCTTGTTTCAGCAGACACAATTATTGACATGCAATTCAATTCAATGCAATCTCAGGCTCTTGCATTGGCAGTGTTGCGGTCTAGTTGCGGTCCTTCGCTGTACATGTGAGCGAATTTTAACCTATCAAATTGGTGCAATTCGCCCAGGAAGGTCGGAATGTGCCAATGTTCGACTCATCAATCGAATTGAGGAGTGCGGGTCCTTTTCAAGGCCTGGAGTATGAATGTAAAGGTATATATATGTAAAGGTGCTGCAGTCTACTGGAGTTTGTCAGGCATTTTTGACTATGTTGACCTACGACCAAGTTATGGACTAGCCTTAGCCTTGCGCACAAATGAGTACAAAAACACTATTTTTGAGAAACAACCAGGGAAGGACGGGTTAAGTATGTTTGAGAAACGGAAATTGCCTCTCATGTCTTCAATTGGACCAGTGTAGGCCACATGGTCGTGTCGATGCGGCCATACCGCAAAGAAGATGCCGAGAAGGTTTGTGCGATAACAGGGGAATTTCCAGCTGCCCATGGTACCTCGGCATTCGGCATTGCTGTCAACACATTTTTTGAGCTTAACTGCCTCAAGGATTGGACGTAGCTCCACCGGAACCAGTATCCCCAAGGCTTTGCATGACTTGAAACTTGACATCTTCGGGTGTATTTGAGGACATTTGCGGAGACACTTGCGGATGTTCCTGATAATTACTCGTACTTTGGAAACCTCCGGCGCTTTTTGCATTTCTTTGCCTCATCTCACGTCGAAGTTTGATGCTTCTCTTGATGTCCTTTTGAAAGTGCACTTCTTTGTTTGTTTAACTTTTGGCGAGTCTGAGGCCCACCAGTGCAAATCGGTCAACCAGCCGAGATTGGTGTGAAGGACAGTTGTGGAAGGTTGAGCCGGCATGTACCAGGACCAAGATTGTTGGGGATCCCCCCAATGCTCCAAAGGCGATGCGAGCATATTGGAGTTATTACAGCATATTACAGCTACTTCCGTGTACTTGAAAGCCATTCTGCCTTCTGCGCTACCACTTGATGCTGTGTAGTGAAGTGTACTCTCCCAAATGTGAGCCTGCCACCGGAAGTAGGTAGAGTCTTCACTAACATAAATCATATCTTTAATATATATATATTATAGAATATCTTTGTGTATCTTTGAGATGTTCGGAAATGAATCCAAATATTCTTTGCATCCCAGTAGTTGCCAACAATCAGACATGAGAGCGACGTCATACAGAGTTGCAAGCTGATAAGTGATAAGTTTGTGCAGCGTTGACTCCATACCAGACCTGAGGACCTTATGAGACCAGACTACGGAGAGGCAGTTTCATTCAAAGATGCATGGCCGCGTCCAGAAACTCAAGGGAGTATGAAATTGCCACCGCAGCGCCCGGCATATTTTGTCAAGAGTGGTGGTGGTGGTGGTGGTGGTGGTTGTTGTTGTTGTTGTTGTTGCTGCTGCTGCTGCTGCCCAGAATGTCGCCCGCTTGCTCTCTTGTCATCCTGCGACCATCTGACGACACAGCTTTTCTTCTCATTCTTGTAGCGACCTAAAATCATAAAATAGGTGGTGTTTTCACGTTTTTTTGAAACCATTGGAGCAAAAATGCGGTAAATACAGATGTTTGTGGCGCCTTGGAAGCCAAACAACGGTATTTACGACGTGTTTTGCGATTGGTAGCAAAAACCACGGTGGTTTTTAGACGGCGCCTAGCAGAAACACTGGTATTTACGCAGTTCTCAGCATGTTGCAAGAAGCCTTTTTTGTAAGCAAAAGTTGCAAAAACACTTCCAGTGTTTTGGGCGTTGGCAGGCACCAAAAAACAGCAACCAATGACAACAAAACTGTCCAAAACGGACCTTCCAAACCCTTGTTGGCGGCAGACCTAATTTTTAGTCGATTTTTTTTTTTTGACGCCCAAAAGAACGTCAAAACCCCATCAGAGTGAAGGATTTTTTTGGGGAGGTCCGGATCAGACGGCGAGCATCGCCCGACCATAAGATTGCTGCCGCCCCGTGCCGCCGACCCCTCCAAAAGGCCGGTGTCTTTGGCCTGTGGCTGGTGGTGCCTAATGCCGCTTTCTGAAGGGACAAGAAACTAGCTCTAAATTGCAGGTTTCAGGCTTCCAAGAGCTGGTCTCGTCACACCGAAAGAGCATGCCAGTGAAGGCCGGACCATGCCTTTTTGCCTGTGACTGCTAGTATGTCACGTCGGTTTCTGAACCAACAAGAAATTAGCTCCAGCTTGCAGGCTGCAGGCCTCAGGCCTCCAAGATGCTGGTGCGTTTCCTTGCTTGTTTTTTTCTTGCTGCTTGTGTTCTTCTTCCATGTCTTGGCCATTCATCTACTTCTCTGTCTTGCCTCTTGCTTTTTGTTCTTCTTTTTGCGCTTGCAGATTGCTTTCTTCTTCCATGTCTTCGACATTCGTCTACTTCTTGCCTCTTGCTTCTCTTTCTGGCTTTCTAGCTTCTTGTTCCATCTCTTGTCCCCTCTTCTCTGACGCGGCCCCTTGCTGTCGGCAGGGGTCGGCGGATTTTCACCTGCTTAACAATGATGAAAACACAAATCCGCGTTTTTACACCGCGCACTGAAACTGTATGATGCTATTCGTTCTCGTTCCAATCGCATCGCTTCCAGAAGATTCGGCAGAGTTGACCGAATAAGTTCGCAGTATCGGCATCGTGGATAACTCCCATGTGCAGCATATACAGCATCAATCGTGATCGCGCTGCATATGATACCAACACACAAAAAAAAACATGTTTCTTGCCTCCGTCGTTTATATATATATACACTGTAACTGTACAGTCAGTGGATTTTCTCCATTTCAACCTCTAGGAAGACGACAGAACTTTTCCTTCAAGGTGAATGGTGATTGAAAACGTTATTACTGTAGTAGACGTGCACTGTAGTAAACGTATTTCCTTCAAGGACCAGGAGGAATCAAGACGGGTCGTTCAACGAATTTTATTTGGGACCCAAATTCGTTGAACGACCCGTCTTGATTCCTCCTGGTCCTGTTATCACTGAGGATGGGGAGGTCCCTCTGTTCTGGGCTTGTGGTGTCACACCACAAAATGCATTGAAGCAGGCGAAACTGCCTTTAGTGCCTTGGCGTTGACAACCTTTCTTGACCTATCAGTGCTGCAATCATATCATATGTACTGTAATAAGGGACAATTATTTGAGTCTTCAAAAATGTTCAATCTACCATTGGTGCCATGACTTGGGGATCCATTTTGAATATTTGGAACATATGTTGCAGCAAGAGATGTCATCTGAATTTGCCTGATGGAAAGTCCCACATATATCAGCCAAATAGGTTACAACAACGAAAACATGTTTCACCCATTGTTTGTTGCCCCACTATTTTCCACATTAAGTTTATTCATTTAGTATACCAGGGCTTCAGGAATCTCAAAAACCTTCCATCAACATTTTCCCTCACATGAAGACCTTGGCCAGACAGTGAACTTTGAAAGCAGGCTTAAAATCTGGGTTTTCCTTGCCGATTCTTGGGAAATGAACGCACTTTCTCTGAGGGAAGGCTGTTGCTTCACACTGCTGGGCTCCCGTTTGATACCCTTATAAGGTGGGGGTTGAATAGCTGAAGAAAACTCGAAGGACTCATGGATTACCCCCAAAACAAAGCGTACCTTGGTTGTGGATAAAGAATGGGATAAACGGGTTTGCAGTGAGGTTTACTCGTATTGAAGGTCTACATCGGACAGGCTAACACAAGCCAGCACACACTTGTCTCGCCTCACCACGTGCCTCACGAACGACTCACGACATGCCTTTCGTTTCTGATATCATACGGAGAACGGCCTTGAGAGCTGCAAAGTCTGTATCGCTTTTAGATGGGCGGCCCTCTACACACCATTTTGGTTCTCCTTGAAGATCCTTGAAGTATGCAGAATGCGAGCTGCTTATATAACCTTATAATATCTTATAATTAATATCTTATAATATCTTACAATATCTTATAATATCTTATAATATCTTACATACTTGTTTAGAATTCCAGGAATTGGGAGATCTGAGCCCAAGCAAGATTGTTTCCACATGCTCTGGTGTTTTGAAAGGTACCAGGGTTGCCAGTAAAAGCAAGGAAGTAAGGTCAGTTTGCGGGCTCGTGCACTTAGGTGATCACCCATGCACCTGGTCACATGTTCGTTGGCGACATTCGCAACGATGAGCTCAAAGATTGGCAAGTACCTGGTGTGTGGTCTGCACGCCCCACGCAAGTGGAGTGAGGACAGCAGGTTGTTGGCACACTCATGAACACAACAACTGTAGAGGCTATGTGTTTACGGTATGGATACTGATGTATCTGTGAATGAGTTTGCATTCGTGTACATCAGCTTCGCAAACTTTTGAACAACCCTCAAAAAGATACATTTCTTCTTCAGCAGGGTTGAAGAGTATATAGTATATATGTCTTGCACTTGCTGACATTTGCGACAAGGAAGGCACTTCCAATTTCAACTTGCAAAAGGATTGGGAAGCATCTGAAAACATCTAGAGACATAGGACCCAAGCCAAAAAAACACATAAAAACACATGATTGAATTAAGATAGGACAGGAGTGTTCTTGTCCAAAATTATTCTTCGACAACTTTCCCTTACCTGCCCACAGAACGGTGATGATTCATTGACTTTGTCAAAGCATTTGAACGATTGCAAAATGTTGTGCCAGGCCCTCTGCACGAGCCTCTGCGCGTTACCCTTGGTTCCGCCTCGTTTCACACAGGGGCCCAAAGGTCATTGGTTAGTGACTGAAGTTCGACAGCAGCGCTGGAAAAATTGTCTCTGAAATTCGATTGCGCAATGAACGAGGATTGGAGTTTTCAGGAGCAGCCCAGTCCTGTGTCTGACATTCCACCCTTCAAGCATGAGAAGATTACAGGGCCTTACACCGGGGAGATCCTGTGTCCCTAGAGTACAGTAGCAGCTTGCTGCTTTTGACCAGTTTGTGCAGAACAGGAAAGAACCACCATGGACAGAAATTCACCGAATTCGTGACTCCTCACGATCTTTGATACTCTGAACACAAACATCATGACACTGAAGCTGCTGCTGCGAGAAGGTTTCCTCCCTGTCCAGACCAGAGTATGTTGCATTCACAGTGATTCAGTATGGAGTCTTGCGATGTTTTGCATATCTTGTAGGCAAGTGGTGTATGCTCGTGACTCTGTAACAGTGTAATTTGTCGTGCCAGAATTGAGGCCTTGCACATCAATCCCGAAAGAAGGGTCATGTCAGGCAAGGGATAGTGCCGAATCGCTTTGACAAGAAAACCATGCTGAAGTATACTTGGTTTCAATGCACACGGCATCCTTTGGTCTTTCGGCGGTGCATGTCGGCAGGCTTAGGTTACAAACATGGCAAACAAGGTTAAGACATTTTGTGAGGACATGGTTGATTAAATTTCAAGGCTTTGAACCTACACGATGCTAAGCAAACGGTAAGCAATAAGCTGATCGAACTCGAACATGGTATTCTTTGCATTTCTTTGCATTTTTTTGCATTTCTTTGCATTTCTTTGCGTTCCTCACAAGTGGGAGCTTCCTGTGCTCTTTGACCTTAAGTATCCTTGAATCAGCCAGTTGTCATTCCCACATTGCTTGAGGTGCAGAGCTTCTCGCCGCCCGGACAGCTCAGAGACGTGTTCTTCTTGTAGTTGTCACAGATGTCACAGTATGTCAAAGTTGTCGGCCTGGTCTGGTTGTTGGTGCTGAGACTTGCTTGGGGAATGCGCAGCACACCTCACTCCAGACAATCGCTGGAGTCAATAAAATCTGTTCCACAAAATGTACAGTGCCCCAGCTTATGCAGAAGCCAATTTGAATCACAAGGCTTTCAAAGGATCATTGAATTCCACGATGCAAGTGGCTATGTCACCATGGCCTGCTTGACTCTTTTGCTTCAAACCAGGTCAGCGGACAAAGTCTCCAGCGGTGATGCAGTGCAAGTTGGCCAAGAACTCAGTGAAGAGACCGCAGGCATTAGAATGAAGACCTTGCCACGGAATTGAACGGGGGCCCGAAAAAGAACTTCTCAAAGTCAGCTTCACACATGTGGCAGCTGCGGTCTGCATAAAGACACAGCAGATCATAGCAGGAAACATTGAAAACCAGATCGTGCTTTGGTGTACTGGACAGTCGGAATGTGTCGAGGTAGTGAGAGTCCACATCTGCAGTAAGTTGAAGGGAACTTTCATCGTAGGCTCCAAGCCAAGGTGGCCAACATACATGCAAGACCTCAGAGTTGCATCTATGTTGCATCTTTGTTTAATTTTTTTTTTGAATGTTTGTTTGCTTTCCTTGATGGTATACGGACAAGAAAGTCAGTATACATGGTGCTCCTGTTGAATCTATAGATCATAGATCTGGATTTATCCTCTTCAGCATTCCTTGAAGTGGAAGGAAGGGTGACATAGCATAGATCATCGATCAAACTATAAATATAGAAGGGTCTGCTGTATGACTGAAGCCACAAATAAAGGGAAAGTAAACAAACAGTTTGCAAGCTTGGTGCGAATCTCTCAGCACTTGGCATCTTGTGCATCACGGTCTGAGGCACTGGGGTCATCAAGCCTTGTACTCGAGTGCCAACTCGTATAAAGTCCCGCCTCCCCAGTTGCTGTGCGGGCAGGTCAAGATGGTGCAGCCTGGAAGCCAACCCACTTGCCCTGTGAACAAACCATTGGCAATGACAATCCCCAGTATGTTTTTCCGCGGAAAAACCCTTGCGTCTTTTGATGCTCGTATGTGTGCTTGGGTGTAACTATAGAGAAACACAATTACAGGGCATAATATAGCATATATGATACTTAGAAGCAAGCGATTCTGTGCATGTGAGTATGTCATTTACTGCAACAGTGTATAAAGGCCATAGCTTAGTCATTGAAGATCATTGAAGGGTCCACGCTTCAAAACACAGAGAAAGTATTGAAGCACGCCATTTTCAGTTTTCCAGACTTTGCACCAGCTTTGCGTCGTCATTGCATCGGTTTTGACTTTGGCTTTTCAATTCGTTTTTTAGTTTTTTGTTTCCCCGTCCTTTTCCATTCAAACCGATTCTAAGCGCTCTCACGGACGTCGTTCCACTCGATCCCCCTAAGATCGGTGCCAGCCGAAGCCACTGAGCCGCTCCAGGCCGTGCCGCCAGGAAGATTCAAGCGTTTGTTTCAGATCAGATTTGTTTCGAAGTCAGATCAGAATAGATCAGATTTCAATATTCTTCTATTGTTTTCCCTGTTTTCCTGTGACTTCATAGATTCTTACAGATCTTACAGCACTTAAGAATACTTAAATCAGATATATAAACAGATATATGTAGTACATAATTGTACATATATATATATATGATATATACATACACGATCTGCTGTCTACTATGTACACATTTTTACACGCATGCCAGAAAAGGATTCTTGAGCCACGTTCTAAACCCTTGTGACCTTGTGTTCGTGTTAAGCAAGTGGCCCCTTATAAGGGTGTGCCGTAAGCAAAACTGTGGTGCACGTAAGCTAGCGTAAGCTCCGCGTAAGAAAAGATATGCGCGCAAGCAAAACCTGTGCGCGCGTAAGCAAAACGTAAGCAATGGCGTAAGCATTTCCTTATTTGGTGCCAGGATGTAAGACATTTAGAACATGACTCACTTGACTCAGGCTAAGCTGTATGAGATACTTGGTCACTGAGTCATTTTGTCCACAAGACAGGTACAGTAAGTTTTCTTTAATTTAAGAAGGATGAAACTAAGGTCACCAGTAGCAAGCATAATGGAGTCCACACGCTTGCGTGTAAGATTGCTGCAATCTGAGCAGACTATGCCGTATATTCCTATCATTTTCCTATCATTTCTATTCATTTCTATTCATTTTTATTCATTTCTATTCATTTCTATGTTTCTATCATTGCTATATATTGCTATTTACCCCAGTCTCGTTTGCTGTTGCTCAAGTTACTCAAGTTGCTCGGCCAGTTCGTTGGTACGTGTCAAGTCCAGCTCCCCATGGCAGAGCCCATTGTGAAGGCAGTGTGACATGAGATCAATGGATGTGTTCAGTGAACATGTTTTTGTTTCAGCATTTTTCGGTTGTTTAGGCATGTTTAGGCTATTCTCAAATTTCAATGCCGAAACCAGTTTCGACAAATCCTTCTTGCTGACGAGGTGTTTCCATTGTAGTGAGGGGTAGTATGAGATGGTTGGACCCGCGCATTTGATATCTTTCAGTTTCTTTCAGACTTCAAAGGAAAACAACGCAGCACTTTGGTGTACCTTTGTATCGAATGATTCAGCAGCCACACCCATACACAGGTCGACCATGGCCCTGTGGTTCAACAAGCTCCGCAGGTCGCACAAATTGTCATTCAGACAGGAACAAGTTGCTGTATTACAAGTTTTGAATCTGTTTTGAATGTGCTGTGGATATGTCTTGAATATGTTTTGGATATGTTGCGCATGGGTATTTGTGTGATTGGCTTACGCTCTCAACTAAATAGATGGTAACACAATGTAACACATACCTTTTTATTGTAAGGGGGTTTTGACCCTGGGTCACCGTTTGGTTTTGACACCAGGCCCCACATGTGCTCTCAACTAGATAGATGGTGTATGTATATACATGGTGTTCAAAGTGTTCAAAGTGTAGTTGAAAGATGCACTTGCTTATATACTGTCATTCAATCAAGATAATTCCCCAAGACAGAGTTGGGAGTGCGTCTCGTGCCGTAAGCAGCCAAACCTACTGTACCATGTTTTCTTTTGGTTTCACTGTTGCACAACAGTGGTTCTTGAACACATGACTTGGTCGCAAGCGACCAAAAATGTCACATAGTCTCATGTCATTTGCTTACAAGGCCCAAAAGTGGCGGCAGACAGAAAAACGTCGGATGGTCGACAACTCTCAAGTCGTGCCTGCACATGTGTCCGGTCAAAACCATGCTCATGTCATTTGCTCAATGTATGGTGAACAAAAATGAAAATCCTCATTTCTCCCCTGTCATCTGACCCGAATACAAGGGCCTTGACCATGTGGTCCACTGCCACTGCCAGGAACATGCAAGACATGAGATCAAAGCTTGCTTTCAGGCTCATGAAAGTGTGCAGCAGCCTATTCTATTCCCCAGAAACCACAACTTTTGTTAGAAGCGCGTTTGTTTGTTTTTTGTTACTACCAGAAACTTGACATAACTTGACTTTCTGTCACGTTCTGTCTCCGCTGATCTCCGCAGTTTGCACTTGTCTTAGGACTTTTTTATGTCACAGGCCTGCCACGAGGCGGCCGAGGGGCAATCTGGGCAATCTGGGCAATCATTTGAGGACGGAAGTCTTCGTTTTTCTGAAGCGGGCGGACATCGGACAAAAAGAGAATTATCAGATATAAAGATATACATATATATATATGTATATATATATGTAATTATATATATATATATATATGTATATGTATATATATATATACAAAGAATCAAAAAAGCCTTGGCCAGTGACTTCAAAATACACCCGAGGCAAGACGTACGAAGAGCAAGTAGGTCCTCAAGGCGGCCCCAAAAAGAAGGATGGAAACCAAGATATGCGTGGGAATGCAAGCAGAGAACATCTTGTGAGTATTTGGCCATTTGGCAGTAAACTGGAGCTTGGGATTCACTTGGCGAAACCATAGGGATTAATATGGATTAATTAAGATTTTGACTTATTGGTGCAATTATTACGGGAATATATTAAGCCAGTTAGAAGAAATCATGAAGGTGAGAAAGTGAAGTGAGAACTTGGCTGTGGCAGCGCAACGGAGCTCCAGGAGTTTTGTCCGCAATGTGGGAACTCCTATTTGCCTGATGCAGCAGGGATGCTCAATCTGGTTCTTCCAAAGGAATAGTTAGCTGAGGTGACTTCAACGTAATTCCTGCTTTTGAACTAGGAAATGCCACGGAAGCGCACAAGTCGATTCTAGTGACTAGTGGGATTTCTTGGACATACTGCCAGTACTTTCCATTTGAAAAGAATTAGACTGCATTTGTGTACTGTTTCAGCCGAAGGACAGGCAATAAAGACAAGACGGCGCCCCATTTGTTCACTGAGGCCTTCTGTCGGCATTGTGGCAGAAAGAGAGACTGCGCCAGCTCCCAAGCAGAGAAATCTTCCTCATCTTGAAGTACTTTTGGTGTTGAAGGTTGAAGCTTTTTTGCACGACCTGCATCATAGTGCCCTGAAGGTTTCTTAGTCAGTGGCAGTTTCTGCAATTTTCTCAACTTAGATTTGAATGATTTGGTTCCTCGGCAATCCAGGCAATCCAAGACAAAGCAGACATGTCAATATGCGAGGTTTGAGGAGGTGGTTTAAAGATGTTTGAACGTGACCCTTCAAAGATATCCTGCTATATATATATTATACAATTATAATATATCATATCTCCTATTGCAAGTCTCAGGTGGCCATCTCTGCCCAGGCTCTCAGTCATTCGATTCGTACATGAAAGTTCGATATCACTTTGACATCCTTCAAATATCTTCAATTCATCAAACCTATTTCCGAATATTTCCGAAACTTCCTGCGATTGGCTATCATTGGCTATCATGCCACTGCATCTTGATGTTTCTCTTGGGACATAATGTACTGATGGATATGCCGTGAAGTCTCTGGCCTTAACCCCAGCCTGGGAATGTTGTTCGAACATGTTCGAACAGTGTTGTCGTCCTGTAAATTAGATGGGCAGTATCATTCAGTATGATATAGTATGATCATGTTTTTCATTGTTTTTCCATACTCTTCCATGCTTTTCCTATCTGTCTTTGTGGCTTTGTGGCACAAAGCATCAAACAGCTATTCAGGCGCCTGTGGCAAGACCTCGTGGTAGCTCATTGAAGGCATTGGGTTGTGCACTCGAGAGAGATGGCTTGGCAGCACTTTTTTCGGTCACCTCGTAGTCACTTATATAGTAGGCTTACAGTAGGCATCCAGCCCACCTTCGCATTTCATGTATTTCCGATTCACACTGGCTTGCTACATTCAGAGCGTACTCACTGCGTCCTGCAGCCGTCTCAAGACAATGGTCACGAAGATTCAATAACGATTCGACAAAGATAGTTTCACAATGTTTCACATGTGTATGTGGCCAGGCGGCCGTGCTTCAGCCCACTCAAGTGGAGGTGCCTGAATTGTGACAGCCGGTCCCGCTTGTATGTGCTGTTGGTGTTCGGTGGAAGATTCTTCCGCCATGAGTGCTGTTCCCTGATCAAAGTAAAGGCTTTGCTGATATATTCAATCCTTTGTTGCTTCTATTGTGCTTCAAGCTAGGAGTCGAAGCACGAGCATTCTCATCGATCTGTGCTGTGAAAGATTTTTTTTGTAGTTTTAGACGTTTTGTTTTTTGTTGTGAACCTGATCAACATGCCAAAAGTCCACACTTTATCGGCAGCGGAAGGCTCCAAGAGTCACTCCTTCGCCTCCAAGAGCGTTATCACCACCTCCATCCAGGCAGTATCGGTCAATATCGTTCAATTTTGTTGTTCACTGTCATCTTTCAATTTTGTTCTCAAATATCGGCCAATCATCGGGCTCACTGTGCCATGGTGCAGCCCATTTTGGTTTGTTGAGGTCGCCGGTTTTTGCCTGGCCGCAGACGCACTTGCAGGGTGCCCAGTCTGCTTCGTCAATGCGTGCTATGTTTTCTTCCTGTTCTTGCTCGTGTTTTTCCTTGGTTCTCCCGGTTCTCCCTTTCTATATGTTTCCCTACCATCCGCTTATGTCCGCTTCGGCCTTTCAGACACAGAGGGATCAGTGATGAAAACCGATCCTCACACTGAAATCTATTTGAACTTATTTGAACCGATAGATATGAAATGACATGATATGATATGGTCTCTTATCATATGTTTTGACATGGTATGTTATGACATGGTATGGCATGATATGGTATGGTATGATACGATGGGACTAGCGAATCCATTCAGACCCGTTTGATTGTTTGTCTGGACTTGGTGGCACTTCAGGTTAAATTTACATTAAAACATATGTTTTTGGCAGCATCGAGACTCCTCACCAAACACTGACAGCTCGCTTCCATATGTTCAATCTACAAATATGCATCATATAAGCAGTCTCAGTAGATGATGGTTTTGAGATGTTTTGAGACTGTATTCTCGTGTCTTGTGTTTCTTCTTGTTCAGATATTGACTGCCCAAGGCAGCCACTGTCCCAAATGCTCTCGCCGGTTGGAACCTGAAAAGATCACTTCGAATGTGGGGAAGACAACAGTTTAACGCACCCTGATGATCAAGGACTCTAGAAGTGGACATCAAGATACCCTCTACAATGAAGCTACAATCAAGATGCTGTACTTTGAAGTAATTCGAAGGGTAACATAGTAAAATGCATGCGAGCAGGAAGAGCCCAGAGAGCTCTTTTGAACATTTTGTTCATGGGCTTGGGTCTTGCCGCAAAATTCCATTGGATCTCCCCAGGAAACAACACTTGCGAAAGGAGATACTGTGATCAGCAGAGCATCCGCGTGGCCTTTATGACAAGAGCTATTTGAGGCTCTAGCCAGCCAAAAAATTGGTTGATGACAAGGTCAGAAAGGACCTAACATGGTGAAGTGCGACTTTGCCGGTAAACTCTTGTGAGCAGTATTCAACACCCCTGCTGGTTGATGATTATAGGGGGTTGGCAGCTATACTACCCAATATGTTGGGGATTATCATAATCTAGTACGGGACTAGCCATGTTCACCACTTCAGCCAACTTCACGGCGGAAATTCTTGGAGAATTATCCAACCATCAAAAAAGGATTGAGTCAACAGTTGCTGTGATGGATTTTCTGTGCCTATTTGTTCATGTTTTCGCCCATTTACCTCTATGCATGGGTCTATCCATCGTGTCATGTCTCGATAAATCTATCCAGTTGATTGCCTCATTGTATCCGTTTGTTTTTCTATCTCTGTGACTATTCAAGTCCCATTTTTCAACCAAGTTCTCAGCACCTCCTGAGACGTCTGAAGAGGTTCAGCCCTGTCTCTCCTGAAACTGTTTGACATTTGATTTCTTGGTCAGAGGATGCATATATCATGCAGCTCTTGTACACAGGCTCAAACGCAACCACCACGTCCACTGAGGCTATGTATGCAAGTTCATAGAAGTGGACAAAAAGCCAGGTGAATGGAGATCTGTTCCTTGACCCGTTGAAGACATGGGACAGGCAGACCAAGAGTCGCAGTCACGGCCAGGTCTGTTGATGTATAGTTGAGAGATGTTGAGAGATGTTGAGAGATGTTGAGAGTCTCAGAGTATGTTGAAACCGGAAGACATGTCTGTGAGGTTGAGCAGTTCTGGCAAAGCCAGATGGATTTGATGAGTTGATGAAATCTGACGTCTTTTTTCTTTGTGTGTTTTGCGTGTGTTATGTTTGCCTGGAACATCCCAAAGCCTTTCGCAACTCAGGCCTGCGAACGTTGCGCAGAACTCCTGAAGGCACCACCTTGCAAGGCTTGCGGACAACCAGTGCGAGACGCGCAAAAGAACGATCCACATCCGCACCTTGGACTTCAGATATCTGCCATATCTGCATTTACGTTTCAGATATTTTCAGATTCTGTGCAGTATTTGCTGCCGAACAGTTTTGACGGGTTTGACTCGGTTTGACTATCTTGATTTAAGCTCAATCAGCTTCGCACTGAAACTGACACTGATCAAAATAGATTGGAACAGCACTGATGTCATGTGTCTTAGAGCGTCTCAGTCTCCCAGTTACTGTAATTAGCCAGTATGCAGACTCTGGACTCTTGCCAAGTCATGCCTCCAGGGCCAGTTCGTTCCCTCCCAAATTTCGTTTATATTGATTGCGTTGTCAGGTATCATGAGGAGTGCAGGCGTTGTAGTTCCTGCAACCAAAAGGTCTCGCGGCAGGCGGTCTCGGAAAGCATGAGAAAGAGACATTTGTCATTAGATTTCAGACACTATTCTGGACTTATAATATAGATTTTTCCAGAGACGCTTTGCCTTGCAAGCCTGGATGCCGGCTGCTTGACGCGTAACTTGAAAATCTCGTCTTAGTTTGCCTGGACTGTATCTTTACATGACATCATGATCAGAACGCACACACACACACGACAATATGACGACCAAGCATGGCCCTTCCAACTTGGAACTTCTTGGCTGCATCATGGCAGGGTATGCACTTCACTGCTGGAAAGATCCTTTGTAGTTCCTGCGATGACCTCTTTGGAGAGTTCTTTGCACCTGGAAAGCGAAGCGGCAGTGAGTACATGCAAGAGGCCTTCAAGGCCCGGTTGCAGTCATAGGCATGGATAGTGGATTGATCATGATCGATCACTATGCATCATTTTGCCTGATCATACAGTTCTATTGTTGCTTCCGATTTAAGCACTAGGATGATGAGAAGGAGAGACCCTATAGAATCAGCCGAGACCAAAGCCAGTCTAGAGAGATCGCACGGCCAGCACAATGAAAGGATGAACATGATGTGGGTCCTAGAGTGGATGATGGGAGCACGTGTGCAGTGGTAGAAGCCAAGAAGGCAAGTTCAGTGGAACTCGAAATTCAACAATTTATATAATCAAGAAGAAACGGGGAGGATATGACCCAGATATGACATGATATGACAGAAAAGCTTCGAAATGTTTGACGCCACAGCCATACCGATGTCTCGTCTTACCCTTGGCTGAGGCGTGGGATGAAGACAAATCAGGCTTCATTGACACTGGTGAGTTGCGGCTGGTGCTCAAGGCATGACTAGCCGCTTGCTGACCTGCAAAGAGTTTTGCAAGAGCAATCAATGAATATAGCTTCGTCACAGAGTATGACAATATAACAATATATCACAAATAATGAATCCCACGATATTCTATAGCCGACTATAGCCTATAATAATATTATAATATATTTACATTGATGTATACTTTTTGAATGCTAATGTATATCAAGTGAAGTATCTTGAATTGTACTAAAGTATTTGTACAGGTACCATCCCCTCGCAATCCAGAGAGAGAGAGAGAGAGAGAGTCAGACGCCAATTTTCCAGTATTGTTCACGATCCCCTCAAGTAAACCGCGGACGCTTGCACCACTAGGCATAGAATAGATTCATCTAAAGAGGAAGCAGCTTGCAATGTGCAGGACTCTTTCCAGAAGGGGGTAACTATTTGATCCGTTTTCAGGGAAAATCATTACTGGGACAGAGGAATGTAAGCTTGATTGACGGATACGTGATACACACCCGCCACTGACAAGGAAAGTCACATTGCTTAAGTGGATGGTCCATCTGGTCTTGGACTCACTTTATGTTGCCTTCCAGATTTGAGAGAAGTCATGAGAAGTCGATATTCAGTTTTGAGAGTGATCGCCCTGCTGCCAGGCTATCATGCCAAACTTTTCAGACCGAGACCTGAACGATTTGCTTCGTGTCATAGACACAAATGGCAACGGTGTGGTGGAGTATGAAGAGTTGCTTGGTGATCCTGGTGAGACAGTTGTAGACACATGCCCAGTCACAAGAAACACCTGGCAGAAGAACTTGAGCTCGTTGACCTATCGATACCATCGTCTTTGATACACAACGACAAGAGTTTGCTACAGCAACCCTTAACATTTTCACAACAAGGTCAGAGCCATAGGTATCAACAACCTGCACGCTGCAATGCTCAACCGGAGCATTTGGAACAAAGCGAGGGTTGCTCTGGCCGTACAAACGATCATACTCTCCTGCATCGCTCAGGTTTTGCCAGTGGCTGACAAAAGAAAACCCATTGGAGTTCTCACAGACGACTTTCTCTCACTATGTGGCGCAACTCATGCGAGAAGCTGGAAAGGCGAGAGAAAAAGCAGATCTTTGTGTTGATGAAATCCAAGTAAGAGCCCTGGCTTGCCAGGATGAAAGGACATTTCCCACTTTTGGAGAGATTTATGTTTGGTCCGATCTATGCAGTTTTCTGGGCCTTGACAATGACATGGTTGGGTCCTGCACAGCCACAGTTTCCATGTGGGGTATTTGAAATGGTATTTCATCCTGCGGCTTGGACGCCCAAAGCCAGTAAGCGGCATTAAGCAGCAACATCCATGTCAATTCACATCCCATGATGATCATGTTTTATCATGATGATGATGATCAATGACAACCAAGGAGAAGATGGTGTATACTTCCGTTTGAGGAGTGGGACTGTTCGGCTGGAGACCACAGCATTTCGAAATGAATCTGGCTTGTCCTTGACAGCGCTAGATCCCGAAGAGTTCATCAGCCGCTGGACATCTCAAACCATCTCAAGCCACACGATCTTTGTAGCATGAAATATGTCTAGAATCTAGAAGTTATATGAAGTTATCATGTACAGTAATTGTTGATGCATGTTGGTGTAATTTTGTCGGGCTTCACATGTGTACACATTTGGATTAAAGACCGTCAGCCTGCTTGACCGTGTATTCTTACCTTTTCCCTTTGTGGGTCATCACAGAAGTCGATTGGCAAGGAATCTGTTGACCTACACTACCCTCACCTTTGCGTCTTTATCAAGACACGCTAGATTTGGAACATGCTGGACACACGGAGTTGCAGCAGTTCTGTTTGTGGTCTGCGAGTCGAGGCAAAGTGGAATGCGTGGAAGATGGTCTACACATCAGCTTCAACACTGGGCGAGTAATCACACTCGATGGGAAAGGTGAACTCTTCGGTCCATTTGAAGCGCCCAAGGGATTTTACATCGATGGCTTGCGGACAAAGCCCGTGGACAAAGGAAATGTCAAGGTCACTTGCCGTGCGTCACACGTCAGAGACACACCAAAGACATACCAAAGACATGGCTACAGATGGCGACGACTTCATTTCTGTAATATCATTGTTTTCTACATCTGCTTCAACGCACTTCATGGGGAGGTTCGAAGGTGTAATGTGTAATGTGTGTAATTGAATGCAATTGAGTTCCAATGGTGTTTGGTGAATGGCTCTAGATTCACAGCTGGTGTCCTGTTGCCAGGACTACGTGGCTGGTATTGAAGCAGCACCGTTGCCTTCAGCATCTGAATACGATTGTCCTTGTGCCTTGCTGTATACTGCCGAGCAGGACTTTGCAACTTCACATTTCGTTTGCATGCGTGAGACTCATTTCTATAGTTTTGACATGTTTTGACTGACTTCAGACTGACTTCTGATTTATGTTTGAAAATAGGGTGCCTCCAGTTCCAATGGCCATCTTGGGGGTATCCTGACAAGTATCCCCCATTTTGAGCGCACAAACCCATGTATCCCAGGTCCTGCAAAAAGCCTCTCTAGGCTCCAGCAATCAAATGTGAATCTTTGGAGCATGGAAATTTGGCATCTGGCTACCCATCGCTACTCAGATTCCTCAGGCCACTCTTCCAAGATGAAACTTCTTAGAGGTTCTTGAACTCCAAAGGGAAGCCCTACAGGGGTGATCTCAGCCAATTCCAAGACAAGCCAAGGCTCTTTACAGACAGATCAGAAAATAGCCATGCTGTGTTGCTCCTCCAGGAGTATTTGCGCTCGCTTCGCGAAATCTTAGCAAAGGCCGCAGTTGACGTAAATGGCTTCGGATATGGAGGAGCTGCGTGATCTGACAAAAGATCTTTGCAGGAACAGAAACGATGCAAAGCTAATTACAATGAAACTGTCCTCTTGTTTACGGTGGAATGGATGGTAGAGAGTGCAAAAGTCGGCTTTCAGAGAGGGAGAGAGAGAGAGAGAGAGATAGATAGATAGATAGATAGAAAGAAAGTGAGAGATAGATAGAAAGTGAGGGATACATGATGATACTCGTATATGTTGATACAATTTAATATACGTGATATAATAGACAGGTGTTGATTGATTCAGAGGGAGTGAACTGAGTCGTATGTTTTGCTTTACAGCAAGTGGCGGAAGGAGCAAGTTTAAATTTGCCAATAGATTTGCTCAGAGCAGTATAGATATCAGTTTTGCCTCTTGATTTGTCAGCTTTTCTTGTCACGGGATTTGGGAATCCCAGTACCTTTTCAGAACATTATTTTCAATCTGACGACAGGCGAGATCGTCCTGGTACAAATGCACACATTCTTGATACCCTGCAATTGTTCTTCGAGAAGCTCTGCATTTTTTTCCGGCTTCGTTAACGCATGTTGCTGCTAGCCTTCGGTCGAAGTCGGCTTAGAACTCAAATGAGATTATCTTGCTCTCGGCAAGATTTCAAACCCATCCTTTGACCTCTGTCAAGACTGCTCACCTTGGTCAATCGTCATTAGGATTTCTTGATTTCAAAGAAATGTTATCTTAATAATTCTTAATACTTTGTTATTCCATCCTTTCATTCTGGTCCTAGCAGCGCCATCCCCCTCCCAACATCCTTAGCAGTCCTTTCATTTATTCGTTCGGTATACTTAGTCCGTATAACTTGTGTTTGATATGCCTTCTTGAGTCTTTGTATGTGTTTTTGGTTGTTCAGGAGCCACTGCTTTGATGCTAGCAGCGTCGAGGGGTTGCACTGGCTCAATGCGTTTCTCGGCTCGTGACATGAGAGGTGGAAGTGGTGGAAGTCATGGCGAACGCAGTTGTTAACATGAAAACAAAAAACACGAAAGCAGCATGGCTTCACTTGGGATGACCACGGATGCTGTATGATGCTGTGGATGTATCATCCTAGTTGGAGAAGGCAACCATGATGTAAGATTGTTCAATTGTTCACCTGTGTCCTTGACCATGCCTTTCCAAAGCTATTCATGTAATCACTGATGCGGTTTGCTGTACCATCTTGTCCTTGCCGAACGCTTCGGTAATTTGTTTGAGTCTTTGAGTTTGCTGCCGGTATCTGCAGTACTTGCATCATCTTGCATCTCCAATCTCATTTTGCAGGTCTTCTGCTGAGCTCTAAAGCCAATGTCAACCTTGCTGATTCCGATGGTTGGACAGCTCTGACCTATGCCAGTCGCTGTGGTTCACCGGAGGCTGTGCAAGCCTTGCTAGTGTGCTTTGGCGGAAATTTGCTGGTTAGGTGTGTGAAAGATCTTTGCCCCAAGCAAGACAAAGGGGCATGAAGGTGCATGAAGGCCAACAAAAGTCCAAACCGGGATTTGAAATGGAGAAATTGATTACACTTGTCATCTTCTTTTTGCGAGTTTTTTCAAACCAAGGAAAGGTGCAAAGGAAGGAGAAGGTGACGGAGGCCGAGCCCTCAAGGAGCGTGCGCTTTGCGATCATCATTTTTGTTTCTTCCCTTTTTCGATCAGTTTTGGTTCCATTCCTTACCGTCCAGCTTCCTTCATCATCCTTCTTTCGTCTCTTGGCTGCGCTTGCCTTTCCATGGTCGCTCTTCTCATTCCATTCAATTCTTACATCTTTAAGCTTATGCATAGTTTATGCTTGTTTTTGGACCCTTGGATTGGATGCTTTAGGCATCTCCTGGCCTCTTTTTGGACGTTCTGGGTTCTTGGAGCTCAATTCTTAATATCCGTAGATTTGGTCTGCCATGCCGTAGTTGCCACGCTGTGTTTCAGGAGGCACTTCGGAAGAGCCACAACAGTGCTGCCCGTGCACTCTTGCGGGCGGGATTTGGCCCAGCACCGGTGGGCACCTTTGCGCTTGAAGGGCAGCCAAAGCCCGAGGACGGTTCCCCACACTTTGACATGTAACATTGACGTGATATAAATGAAATGGAGATGGAAATTTGGGAAATGGAACATCCGGAAGAAATACATTCAGTGCTTTAGCAAATCATGCATCATCCATCCGGCTTCAGAAGAACTTGGAATTTATATTCACCAGCAGCGCAAGACTGCTGAGGGAATTGTCTGCAAATATCCTATCAGCGGTTTGAAATCCAGAAGTGTTTGCCGTGGTGAAGTTGTGCAGTCCAGGTTTTGTAGTGCTGGGAGTTTTGGCACACAAATTTTATTCCACTATATTTATATTCCACTATATTTCACTTATGGTTGCCTGATGCTCTACCTCACTTTGGACCTTTCAAGCATGTGCTTGTGCGGCAACCGAACGCCCTTGCTTCGCTGCTTCGGTTGCTTGTCCTTGCTTGTCCCTGCACTTTGGGAGGACTGCAAGTTGGAGGCACCAGCGATATCGCCCAGTGGGGGGGCATTCTCACAAGCCAAGCCCAAAGCTTAGTTCTGCAAATCGCTTTCATTTGCTTGATGACAACCTCATATGTCCTCGTAGCCGACCTTGTTTTCACGGCTTTCGAAGTACTCTCCAGGCTTACATGATTTTGATGATTTTGATGATCGTGGATTCCCATTCAAGCTCGATGATTTGGATTTGCACTCCTTCCATCTCCTTCCCCTTTTGCTCTGTTTGACCTCTGGACTATCATGCGACGTCCTTGGCCAGAAATTGAATTAAAATTGCCGCCACAACCTGTTCAGGTATCAAGATAATCAAGAGTGTCATGCTTGAGCATGCGCTGTGGAAAAATAACTATCGTAGAACTTTGTCAAGCAGAGACCCAAAGTGACAACAGCAACTAAATACACCAGTCTTGATTCTCCAAGGCAGATCTGCCTTCTGGTGGGCGGCAACGATGCTGCAAAGCTTCCACAAAACATGAAGGCTCCCTGGTGGCTGCTGTAAAAGCATAACTGGAGATATGACACACATGAACATGTTAGATATGTCATGTCAGTATTTCTCTCGTCCACGTGGGCATTCTCAACTGATCCTTTCACGTAGACACACTATCCCGTCGCACTCCCCATGAGAGAAAACATGGAGTGCTGAAGCCAGGTATCTATGTACAAAGTACTTTAGATATCGATAGATGGCATAACATCGTTACAGTATCCTACTGTGTTTCTCTTTTGTTTCGACGATTGCGATTTCAATTTCTTTTGGATTCTTTCGACATGACCCAGAAAGAACCATCCGGGCTCTTCACATGTTTCAGTACAGGTTCTTTACACATTGGATGGTCGTGATCCCTTCCTGGCTGGTCAGCGCTCCTTGTCGAGATGATGCAAGAAGTACCCATGCGGGTGTATCAGATTGCATCCACTGGGGATGACTTTTCTCCATTTTTCTCCCCTAAAGGTCTTTTCAGATCTTTTCAGGATAATTGTCGATGGATTCGATGGATTGTGAATGGATTGCGATTTGGAGCCATTTGGAGCCATGGGAGCCGAGGATACATTGGGCCTTTCACCATCTCGAATTCGCGGGTCCAAATTCGAGCAGTGGCAGTCCAAGCGCAAAAGCGATCCCCAGCTGTGGAGGCAACGTTCCTTATTTGTCATACGGCTTTGCCAGACCCTTGGTACATTTTGGCACAGCTCATGTAGGGAAGTGGACTCGTGCGATCTTGCGCGCATTCTTGTGCTTTTCCACAATGTATTTATAAAATACAGACACAATAAAACATTCATTCATACGATATATGTCGATATATAATATGATAATAATGATATACAGTATATATATAATACATATTATATACACATCACATATTGCATATTGATATACAATATACTATCGAAGGAAGTTTGGAAGTCAAACCTCCGACAATATGGAGAGATGAAAAAGCAGTCAGCAGGGAGAAGAGTCAGAGGAGAAAAGATCAGAAGAAAGAAGATGCAGGTGCGCGAAAAGGTAGGAAAATTGCGATTCACTGTGTTTTTTCGTGGTTTTGTGGCTCCGGAGGGTCGAAAAGTAGGCTCGCTAAAGCGGCGGGTGCGGAGGCACTTTTTGGAGTTGCGATGTCGAAAAAGTGCACGCCGTTGTGGCGCGAAGCACATTTTGAAGTCAAAATGTACAAAGCACACCATGCTCGGACCACTTTTGGAAGTTGACTTTAGAAAAAGTGCACGCCGTTGTGGCGCGAAGCACATTTCCAAGTCAAAATGTACAAAGCACACCAGGGTTCGGACCACTTTTGGAAGTTGAGTTGTCGAAACAGTGCACGCCGTTGTGGCGCGAAGCACATTTCGAAGTCAAAATGTACAAAACACACCCTGCTCGGACCACTTTTCGAAGTTGAGATGTCGAAAAACTGCACGCCGTTGTGGCGCGAAGCATATTTCGAAGTCAAAATGTACAAAGCACACCAGGGTTCGGACCACTTTTGGAAGTTGAGTTTGCGAAAAAGTGCACGCCGTTGTGGCGCGAAGCACATTTCCAAGTGAACATGCACAAGGCACACCATGCTCGGACCACTTTTGGATGTTGAGATGCCTTCACTACACTACACTACACTACACTACACTACATTACCGTGTTAAGCTAGATAGCTAGGTAGCTAGATAGCTAGATAGCTAGATAGCTAGATAGATGGATAGATGGATAGATGGATAGATGGATAAATAGATAGATAGATAGATAGATAGATAGACAGACATACACTAAATTACACTACACTACACTACACTGCATTACAGAACACTACATTCCACTACACTACACTACATTACACTACATTATACTACCTTCCACTATACTTCACTACATTACACTGACTACACTCCACTAGACCACAACTATAACTACAACCACACAACTACACAACTACACCCCACTACATTCCAATACACTAAATTACACTCCACTACACTTCACCAAATATGGACAGATAATAAGGAAAGCAGGGCAGAGGCAGAGAGGAGA